>WOR8_10000012_pt1 | contig 259064 bp, 249 predicted proteins | sample DeeMarSeWOR38_10_FD_19890 | JGI IMG/M metagenome (IMG submission 19890)
TTGTCGGCAATGCCCAGCTCGTCGAGCAGCTTGAGGAACTTGCCGATGTGCATGTCGTGCTCGACCATGCCGTCGGCGTATTCGTCCTGGCCGGAGATGCCGCGCAGCTCTTTTTTGACGTGGGTGCGAAAGTGCATGCGGGTGCCGTTCCACCACACAAACCAGGGCTTGCCGGCCGCATGCTGCTCTTTGATGAAGGCAATCGCGCGGTCCGAGGTCTCGTCATCAACGGTTTCCATGCGCTTTTTGGTCAGCGGCCCGGTATCCTCAATCTTCTGTGTTCCGTCCTTATTGGCCCAGGAATGAATCACCCCCCGGGGGCCGAATTTTTCGCGAAACGTTTTGCCGTCGGCCGTCACCATGTCGCCCGGGTAGTCCTCGTTCTCGGGCTCTTCTTCGGCATTGAGGTGGTAGAGGTTGCCGAAAAATTCATCGAAACCGTGATTGGTGGGCAGGTGCTCGTCGCGGTCACCGAAGTGATTCTTGCCGAACTGGCCGGTGGCGTACCCCTGGTCTTTTAGCAGGACGGCGATCGTGGGATCCAGGACATTGATGCCTTCTTTGGCGCCGGGAAGCCCCACCTTCGAAAGCCCGGTCCGGAACACGCTCTGGCCCAGCATAAAGGATGCGCGGCCCGCGGTGCAGGACTGTTCGCCGTAATAGTCGCTGAAGAGGATGCCTTCTTTTGCAATGCGGTCGATGTTGGGCGTCTTGTAGCCCACCAGGCCGCGGGTGTAGGCGCTGATGTTGCTCTGGCCGATGTCATCGCCCCAGATCACCAGGATATTGGGTTTGCTCTGTGCCGATGATAATGAAGCAAAGCAAACAATAACCGAAATGATAATCATTGTCATCAATACATTTTGGCTACGGGTTCTGTTCATTTTGATCTCCTCTCTTTTTAGGACATTAACAAATGGATTTGTAGCGGTGTATCCCACCGGTTCACATGGTTGGATGGTGCTTTGAAGTAGTTCTATAAACATGGACATATTAATGAGAAATGCAATTATTTTTTCAACTGATGCTCCAGCCGGCAGGATTTACTCCTATCAACCATTTGACTTGCGATATTAATTCGAATCTCCTTCCGGATTCTTCTCGATAAGGCCTAAAATATCGTGTCCGATTTGCTGGGTGGGATGTCGCGCTACCATTTCTTCTGCAATGCTTCTGGCCTGCTGAAATTTCCTTCTCTTTAAATAAAAATCGGCCAGCGCATAAAGAAAATCGAGGCTGTCCGGTTCGAGCGCTTTTGCTCTGAGCAAAGACGATTCCGCATCTGAATCCTTTTTTAAATACTGCAGTAATAAACCAAGGTTGTAATGTATCCGAGCCCGGTTGGGCATGCCGGTAGCCGCCATCTTTAAATAGGCCGCAGCTTCTTCATATTGTTTTTTTTCTGCCAGCAGCAATCCCAGTGAATACTGCACCTCGTATATTTCAGGATGGTTGCGAACCACTTCCCGCAGCAGAATCTCGGCCTCATTGTTTTTACCCATCTGGTTATACAGCATGGCCAGGTTGACTTTGGCTGGATAAAATAAATTATCGATTTCAATAGCGGCCTGATAGTTTTCGACCGCCTTTGGGGACTGTCGGAGGGCAGCATAAAGATTTCCCAGATTATAGCGGCCAAATGCAAAATCAGCCGAATATTCCATGGATTTTTGATAGTCCGTTACGGAAGTCCGGAAGATCTTTTGCTGGGCATCCGATAGCTGCGGATCGGCAATTTCAGTCATCCGCCGGGCCGCTTCGATGCGCACGGCTTTGACCGGATCGTAGAGCATGGCTGTCAGAAGCTCAGCCTGACGTTTCGGATCGGAATCATTTAAGTGATCGACAGCCGTGCGTCGGACCAGGGCTTCATCATCCATCAATGCCAGTTCATATGCGCGGCTGGTTTCTTTGCCCGGGTATGCTGCCAGAAGCGACAGGGCCGTGGCGCGCACGATTACCGGATAAAGCGGATCCGAGGCCAATTTGATGAGATTCTGATGCGCGGCGGGTGATCTTTTGCGTCCTTGATCAATGATCGTGCCGTAATGGGCCCTGCGGCCGGGGCCATACCATTTGGTGATGTATTCGTCAGACCATTGATCGGTTTTATCAACATGACAGCGGTTGCAGGCGTTGGGCGTGCTTACTTTGATACTCAGATCCGGGCGCGGCAACCGAAAACTATGGTCGGCACGGTAATCAATGATCATGTAAGGTCGTTCCGGCATGTGGCATTGGACACATTCGGCCCCGGTGCCCACTTCAAACAGAACCTGGCCCTGCGCCGATTTAATCGGCTCCCCTTTTTCGCCTTTCATCTTGTGGAAGTGGTGCGCTTTGGTGTCATAGACACCGGCCCGATGGCACTGCAGACATAGTGCGTTGCCTTCCCTGACTTTTTTAGTGCTGTGTACGTCATGGCAATCACTGCAGCGCACATTGCGGCGGTACATCTTGCTCTGGGTGAAGGAACCGTAAACGTAAACCTCCTCTAAAATCTGGCCGTCGGCATAATACAGCTCCGGCGTCAGCAGGCTGGGCAGCATGCTGTCCAGCAGGTCCGGCTCGGCGTGGGTGTAATCTCCCAGAATCGCGCGCCGGGAATGGCAGGGCGCACACAGCTCCACCTGTTCACGGGAATCCATGCTTTTTGCGCTGACCACCAGCTCGTAATTGGCGGTTTGCGGCCGGGCCATATCCGGCATCTCGGCCCATTCCACGTGCCGGGAACCGGGCCCATGACAGGCTTCGCAGCTGACATCGATCTCCGACCAGGTCGTATCATAGGAATTGTCTTCGATGCGGTAATTCTTTTCCAGATTGGTGGAATGGCACTCGGCACACATGCCGTTCCAGTTCTGGCCGGCGTTGGTCCAGTACAGCCAGCCCCCGGGCTCGATGGGCGCAGCCGGATACAGGTGATACCACTTTTTTTCTCTTACATCCCAGGCAATGGGCAGACACTGCAGGCGGCCGCCGGGGAAAGGGACCAGGTACTGTTGCAATGGATGCCATCCGAAGGTGTGGGTGATTTCAAACTCGCCCATTATACCATCGGGGCCCTGGGTGTGCACAAAAAATTTATCCGCCTTGCGATAGAAACGGCTGGTGACGCCGTGAAATTCGACAGTCGCATTTTTAAAATCACCCAGCACAGTGGCATCATTGGCAACCTCCATGGCGCGGTCGTGATGGGAATCTTGCCACTTGTCGTATTCGGCCTTGTGGCAATCCAGGCATTTTTTGCTGCCGGCAAAAGCGGCGACCATCTGGAATGCGGGTGGACGGCGGAAATATTTTACCTTCAGCATGTATGCCGGAATGGAGAGAATGATAACGAGTGTTGCAATCAGTCCGGTTATTTTCCAGCTAGTCATATAATTTACCACAGAGAGCACAGCGTTCACAGAGAAAGGGATTATTTAAATCCATTCCTTATACCGTGTACCCTTTCCCTTATACCTTTTTTTTAAGATACGTCACTTGTTCGACTTTATAGGTGCTCCGCTTTATCGGTTCACGCGTGTTCACTTTTATTATTTTGTTTTCAATGGTTATCGGATAATAATCCAGCGCCCGGGGTGCCGGTGCTTCAATCACATTTCCAGTGATATCAAATGCTGAACCATGGCACGGACAGGCAAACTTCATTTCTGCTTCCACCCATGGTACCGTGCACCCCAGGTGGGTGCATGTGCGGGATAAGGCTAAAAACCCGCCGTCTTCTAACCGCGCCAGATAAAACTTCCCTCTCACGAATGCGGTGATCGAATTGGGCGCAAAGCTTTCGACGGCTCCTGCGGTGATTATTGAATCCGTGTTTCCCGCCCGGGCTTTCGATTTGGGCGGCCGCAGAAAAGCAAAAGCCACGGCAATAAATTCTGCCAGGGCAACGCCGCCCAGAATTATCCAGAGGGTAGTTAAAAATGACCTTCGGGCAGGTTCAGGTTCGGATTTCTTTTCTTGTGCTTTCTTTGACATATTTGTCTTTTGTTGTAATAAAAAATCCCGTTAATCTTGTTATCCTGTCCAGTTTTTTTCTTAAAACGGACTTCTGTCTTCTGACCTCTGACTTCTGAATTACGGCCACATCAATGCCATTCCTTTTCCGCGAAACCAGATGCCCGTAAGAGTCAGGATGATAAAGGCAACCACCACTAAAACAAAAACAGATTGAAGGGCCTCGTTATTATTGGATGAAAATTTAGTCTTCATTACCCTGTGAAATAAAACCGTTACGGTGAGCATTAAAGCAAATGGAATCAAACCATTGCTGATTTCACCGGGGATATTCGGCAGCCAGGCGGCAAAATCGATTATAAATTCATCGGCCACAATGCCCAGCGGTGTGACGATGACGGCAACCAGCGCAGCTGTGGCCGCCATGCGGCGCCCCTTGCGCGAGGCAAACCACACGCCGGCCGGATTGGTCTGATAATTAAAGTAGGGGATGCTGAGCAGAGCGATTATCATCAGGACCGGTATGATAAACAACGCAAACAACGGGTGAAAGTGCAGCAGCAGTTCCTGGATGCCGGCAAAATACCAGGGCGCCTTCGTCGGATTCGGGCTGAGCCCCGGATTTGCCCTCGCTCCCAGAGAGGCATTAAACAGGACCGAAATCACCATAATAGCGGCAATCAACACCAGGGCCACGACAATCTCTCTTAAGATCAGGTCTGGAATGGTGGGCGCCTTCTCATCTTTGCTGCTTTCTTCTTCACCCGGTCTGCGCGGAATCACCAAACCGCCGGCTTTACGCACCCGCCAGAAGTGAAAGGGCATCAAAATAAGAAGACAGGCGGGAATGACGGCCGTGTGGATGGCAAAGAAAATGGATAACGTGGCCGGTCCAATATCGCTGCCGCCGCGAACCAGGCCCTGCAGCCAAGCGCCGATTCCCGGGATATACTCCAGCATCCCGGTGCAAATCGTAATGGCCCAGAAGGCCAGCTGGTCCCAGGGCAGCAAGTAGCCGGTAATGTTTGAAACCAGCACCGCCAGAAACATTGCCAGGCCGATGATCCAGTTGAACTGTCGCGGGGGGTGGAATGCGCCGGTAAAAAATACGCGCAGAAAATGCAGAAAAACGATGATCAGCAGCGTATAGCCGCTCCAGTGATGAATATTGCGGATCAGCTGCCCGAAGAGCACGTTGTTTTGCAGATGAACAATGGACTCGTAGGCGCGGTCGGGTACCGGCTGGTAGACGAATTTCAGCATCAATCCGGTAGCAAACAGCATGCCCGCCAGCACCACGGCCATCCCGCCAAGTCCCCATGTCAATGTAAATCGGAGGGTGCCTTCCTGAACGCTGCGGGGGCGGAAGTGAAGCACCAGGCTGTTGAAAAAGCGCCTGTAACGCTCACGATACGCCGGTCTTTCCAGTGTGCCGGGAAAAATGGAATAGCGGATACGCTCATACAGGTTCGGCCGATCCGTCATTGTATTGTTTTTTTGCATAATCACAGATCAAAAAGCAACCATTTTTTCAACAGCGGATTTTTAGTACCTGTAATCAACCAGGGTTGCATCGATGTTCATGGTTTGCGGTGCCAGCGCGCGCAGAGCCGGAGCGCTGAACGCGGTCATGGCGGCTTCTGAAATTTTGCCGTGCACCCTTATTTTTACAACGCTGTCCTGCGGAATTTCAAACAGGCGGGATTGGATCCAGGCCTGGATCTCGGCACCGCTCATTCCTGCGGCGTGCAGCTCCAGCTGGATCATGGGACGCGCGGGCAGTTCATGAAAGGTCCATCGCTTTAAGGCGCCGGCGGTGGGGTTTTCGGTTTCAAACTCCAGTATCAGATAGCCTTTGCGTTCATTTTTTTCGGCAAATGAGGTGCGCTCGATCGAACCGGGATAAAATACCGGTGCGCCGAGCATTCTTCCCCTCAGGTCTTGGGTTAATACCTGAAAACGGTGAATGTGTCCGGCCAGAACGGCACTGAACCCGGGGGGGATATCCGCGGTGCGGATGACGTCGTGGGCATAGCGGAAGGTGTAACCGCGGGGACCGACGCTGGCGCCGTCCACCGATTGGTGAATACAAAGAACATAACCGTCTGCCTTTACCTGCTGCCAGCCGGTTTGCGCCAGGATGTTTGAAAAATCCTTGCGGATTCCGACGCGTACAAACGGGAAGCCCGCCAGGGCCAGAGACCCGCCGGTGGTTTGCAGAAGGAAGGTTCGGGGATACTCGAAAAGATGAATGTCGGGGTGTTCGGCCAGATGGGCATGGGGGATGGCCGCGCGTTCATGATTGCCGGGCACAAGATATACGGGGGTGCCCGTGCCGGCCACCTGCTTGAGGGGTTCAAACGCCATTTCAACCAGCCGGGGCGGGACTTTGCTGCGGTATAAAATATCCCCGCCGTGGACGACGGCATGCACCTTCCCCTCTAAAGCCGGGGCCAGGGCCTGTTTAAAATTGGCAAAAAAATCCGGCCCCCGCCTGCGCCGCTTGATGCGCGGACGAAAGGGCAGGTCAAACCCCAGGTGGGTGTCGGCAATCAGCAGGATGCGGATTATACCCATGGTAACAATTTTGCCAGTTGTCGGCTGCGTAGAATTGCATTCGGGCCCAGCCGGATTTCGACCTTGCGGCCTTCGGTGACCAACCGCCTTAATTCGGTTGTGACCACCCGCAGACGCTCGTAGGTCGTTAGATCAAATATTTCCCGTCGATTTGCGCTGCGTTTCGCATATCCCGCTGAAAAGGGCGCTTTTTCCCCGATGGGCATTTCCAGACGATCGCCGACGGCGCCGTTTTTAAACAACAGGACAATTTTGCGGCGGCCCTTTGAGCCACGGGTCTCCCAGGCCAGCGATGATTCGCTCAGCAGGCACAGCCAGCGGGAGCGGCGAATCAGAAGCGCGCTGCGCATGCTAAATTTTTCGATGCTGCGGGCAACCGTTTCAGGCGTCCAGCTCGGCGCTTCTCCGTTTTCCTTTTCCGGATCAACAGATTCCTCCTCAGCGGTTTGTTGCATGTCTTCGGTTTGAGCCGTTTCGAGTTCCGCGAGCCATTTACGCCAGAGTCCATGGCCCAGCCTGGATATGACCCGTAAGGCAGACGGGTGCTCTAACCACGTTAGATGATTTTGGCGAAATAAGTCCAACCCCTCTGCCAGGCAATCCGGTTCCGGGGCATGGGCTTCCGGCATCCCCAGGATGGTGTATCCGATCTCAATAATTTCATCACGGGTTATGTGTTGACGGGTTGCATACCAGGTCCCGAACGCAGCCATGGCTTCAGTTATGCTTCCTTCGGGAAGCGGACCGATGCAGTGGATGTCATCGGGTTTTGCGGCGCGCTTTCGGAGATTACGGGAATGGAACACAAGTTTGCGCTGATTTTTTTGCAGCGCAACATTATAAGGCGGAGCATACCGTTTGATTTCATCAGATTCAAGCACGGCGGCTTCTAACGCAGAACCGGTCAGCGTCACATCCAGGTCGGCGGCCTGACTGAGCATTTCCAATGTATGTTCCGCCTGGGCGCCCTTTTTTCGGAAATAGCTGTTGACGCGCTGCTTCAACGAGGTGGCCTTGCCGATGTAAAGCAAATCCATGTTGGAGCGCAGCATTCGATATATGCCGGGTTTTTCAGGCAGGCCGAGACGGATTTCCGGCTTCATCGGATAGACGCGGTCGTTTCGACCCTGTGAAGCGGGGCGACTCAGCCAGTCCATGAGTTGATCTAAATTCCGGATGCCCTGCTCCGCTTTGAGTTGCAGAATCAAATTTTGCCAGATCACGGCTGTGGCAACCGCATGATCCGCACTTCGCCGTGAGGGGGGTACAGAATGCCCGAAGTAACCGGCTACCGCACGCAATCCTCTGCGCGGCAGGCCGGGCAGCAGGCGTTTTGCAATTTCGTGGGTGCAGATGATTCGGAGCGGAAAATCCTCCGGGTGCCTACTTTTCGCATGCAGGTCTCGCAGAAAGGGCTTCTCGAAACGGGAATAATGAATAATTGCCGGGCACGTATTCATATCATCGGCCGCGGCAATCTCCTTTGCGGTTGCGGCAACTTTTTGCCAGATGTCCCCTGGCGGGAGCGCTTTTTCCAACGCTTCCATTGATATACCGGTTATGCGTTTCACCGCCGGAGGGATTTCGACATCCTGCGGCAAACCGGCGAGGTAGGACGTTACGGGCAGGGCTTCCGGACGAACGGTTGCACCGGCACGGGTCTTTACCCAACCGATTTCAAGGAGGTGTCCTTTTTTGGGGTTGGCACCGGTGGCCTGACAATCCAGCGCTAAAACCTGCAGTTCCTTCAGGGGAATTTTCATTTTCCAAAGATAGGCTAAACTAAAACTACCATTTACAGGTCCGTCGTCCGTTTTCAGTTGTTGGGAGAGAACTAAATCATACATAATTACACCGACGACTGACCGCATACAACGTACATCGGGCATAAAACTGTTTGATAACCTACCGTAAAGTCGGAACCCTGTCAAAGTTGTTTGTTGCATTTGAATTAATTGATTTTATTTTTGTTTTAATGATGTCAATATGTTAAAAGGTATCAGGGGCTTCGCCCCAAATGTAATAAACCAAAAGAGACTTTTTGGGTCAGTAATTGAATATCTGAGACGAACTGAAGTTGTAGAAGGCTAATGGAACCTGCATTTTACGATGCCTTAAATGATCTCAAGGACGATATCCCCGGGCTGGCGAGATTGCTCAAATTCGATGACAGCGCGGATATCGCTTCCTGGATCAACATCGTTGAGGCCAAATTGATTCCCCGGTTTTCATCGGATTTTCCTGTGGTTGCGGCCATCTGCGGCGGTGGTTCTTCGGGGAAGTCGACGCTGTTTAATACCTTGTCGGGAGCGCAGTTTGCGCCGACCGGCGGCCGGGCCGGCATGAATCGCCGGGTGTTGTTTTCGGTTCCTGAAACCCTGGTGGAACAAAACGAGCTGGTTGCCGATCTGGTCGAACCGTTTAAAGCGGATCTACAACCCTTAAAGGGCAGCGATGAACTGACCACTCCCGGTAATCCGCTATTTGTCATTAACCGTTCGGGGCCGAAAGACCTTGTACTGCTGGATACGCCCGACTTTGATACCGGCGCCAGGGGCCAGTACGTCAACCGGGATGTGACCCGCATGGCTCTGGAAGCTTCGGATATTTTTATTTATATTTTTACAAACTCCAACTACAACAACCGGGACAACACCGACTTTATGTCCCGGATGCTCACCGGTATCGGCAGACGCAAATGTTTTCTGATCTATCGCGTCTACCCCAGCTTTAACGACAAGGAGGTGCGCGAGCATGCCATGACCGTTGCCGAGGGTATTTACGGCGATGATGCCGAGACCTATCTTCTGGGCATCTACCGTGCCGATGAAGACAACCGGGTGGCGGCTGCAGAGCAGGCGTTAAAGCTGCGGCCCGTACCGGCCAGCGGACCCGACTTTATTTCTGCGCTGGCATCCATCGATGCGCCGGGCTTGCGACTGGAACTGCACGGGTCAATTTTAACCGACGTCCTGAAAAAGGCAGAGATCTTTCTCGGCGATGCCGGGCGCTCCCTTGACGCGCTGCGCCTTTATCTCGATGCGTTTCAAGCCCTCCAGAGCCAATATGTGCATGAAGCGCTCAAGCATTTCCCGATGGATCGTGTCATGAAACGTTTTGCCAAAATTTGGGCCAAAACCGATCCGGCCCATATTAAATTTATGCGCAAAACCGGCAGTGTGATCGAGCTTCCCTTAAAGGTGCTGTTGGGCGCGGCCGGTTGGGCCAAAGATCGCGTAACCTCAAATAAAACTGTAGCGGCTGATTCCGGAGATTTTCAGAAGAAAATCGAGGAGGATCTGGTAACCGCGGTAACCAGCCTGCACGCCCAGGCGATCGGCCCCCAGATTACGGTTTCCGGATCATTAAACGATCCGGTTGTCAAACGCATGTCGGATCTGGTTAATCGTCTGCAAGCCCAGCAGGGTAAAGGCGTGGTCCAAAATCCCCGGATCGAATCTACCGATCAAAATCAGGTTCTGCGTTTTTTTATCGACACCCACCCGACGGTTTTTCCCGAGCAGGAACGCTTACGGGATCAGGATTTTAGATCCATTTTGCAATCCATCCTTTCCCGCAAAGAGGAACTGGTGGAGATTCCGCAGGATATGGTCGCGGACCTCAAGGACCTTGCCGAATATTTTCGCAGTAAAATGGGGGTGTGGGCCAAAATCAGCCAGACCTTTTGGGCTTCCTTAAACGTCCTGCCGGCAACTGCGGCTGTTACCTACGTGCTTTCCACCGGAGATCCGGTCGGCGCCGCCGGGATTAAGGTCAAATTGACCGGGCTTTTCGGTGCCAAAGATCTTTATGCCCTGGTGGCCATACCGGTAACGACCCAGCTAAAAAAGGCCGATCAACAGCAGCTTCAAAGCATGTTAGGGCCGATTGCCGAAGCCTGGTTTAATCACAAGTTAAAAAAAGTGCAGCAGCTTTTTGAGCAAAATATCACCGCCGGCACGATCCGTACGGTTAATGATGTCATTGCGCAGGCAACCGCCAGGATCGATGATATTAGAAACAGCACGGAAATCTGTGCAAAGGAAATAAAGTAGAAGATGAATCTGGATCGCGATACTGCCGTCTTAAAAGCGCTGGGCAGAATCGAGGGGTTTAAAAATGACCTGCGCCGGCTGACTGCCGAGCTCAGCCAGGCCCCCCTGTGGCTTCCGGGTCGCGGGCTTGAGGCCCAGTGCGGCCAGGCCGTTCAGATGATCGAAGACATTGCCGAGCGCTTTGAGCGCAAGCTGGTGGTCACCCTTGTAGGCCCCAGCGGGTCGGGCAAATCGACCCTGCTGAATGCACTGGCCGGCGTTGATGATCTATCGAAGGTCGGTCATCGGCGTCCGACCACAGATCATTTAATTATTTTTGGCGCAGACCGCAGCGATCAAAATGATATCGGCCAGCTGGCCGAAGCGCTTGACAGTGAAATTGTCGAAACGCGCCCAAACCCCGCTGCCGATCGCTTCGAGAACGTGCTCTTGATCGACACCCCCGATACGGACAGCACCGCTTTTAAAAAGCATATCCCCATTGTCGAAAAGGCCATTGCCAAGTCAGATATGCTCATCTGCGTGTTTGATGCGGAAAATCCCAAACGACGGGATCATGTCGATTTTTTGGCATCCTATATCCCCAAGTTCAGCGGAGAATCTTTGGTGTGTGTTTTAAATAAATGCGATCGGCTGGACGAACTCGAGCTTAAAAATCAGATTGTGCCGGATTTTCTGGAGTATATTCGATCGGGCTGGCAGATGCCCGCGGACCGTGTTTTTTGTATATCCGCCCGGCGTAACCTCAAAGCGCCGGACTGGGATGAAAGTGCCGGCCCCCGGCATGATTTTGACGAGTTTGAAGATCTGAAACAACTGGTGCTGCATACCATCAATCGAGCCGGGTTTATCGTCGATCGTCGACTTGGAAACGCCGAACGCCTGCGGAATTTTGTGTATGAGGAGGCCGGCCGAGAAGTTATCAGGAATAAAGCCGTTTTGGCCGATGCCGCCGACCGGATCGCAAGGGCTGAAAAAAAAGCACTGGACAATGCCGTTTCCGGCATGCGGGAAAACGCAACCCGACAGTTTTTCGGACTCAATGTCGTGATTTACCAGAAGCTGGCCCAGCGGTGGTTGGGCCCCATGGGCTGGATGATCGCCATCTGGGCCCGGCTGTTGATTTTTGGCAGCGGAATCATGGCTGTTTTTCGATTCGGCCGCCCTTTGCGCCAGGTGTTCGGCACGTTATCGGCTTTAAGGCATTCAATCGCCCAGTCCCTGATTCAAGGCGGCTTTGACAGCTCGATTCGCAAGGTGGAGGATGCGCTGGCCGGAACAGATGGTTTCAAGGACAGGCTCGCTCTCTTATGGGCCGATGCCTTGGACGCGGAAATCGAACGCTTAACCGGCAAACTGAGCGGTTTGTTGCTGCAAATCCTTTTCAATATACCGGCCGTTGGCATTCTGGGTTACTGCGGCTGGCTAACCCTGCAAACCTTTTTCAGCGGCAGCTATCTTTCCGGTGATTTTTTTATGCACGCCTTCTGGGCCATCGGCATAATCCTGTTTTTGAGCTTCTTTATTTTGCAGCTGTGCATCCGGGCCGCCGCGGGTGCCGGGCGCATTACCGCCAGGGCGTTTGAAAAGCTGAAAAGCGAGCTCGGGCATCTGGGTGAATTGAATCATAACCCGTTAAAGTCTCAGCTCGAAATCGTTCTGGGCCTGGCGGTCCTGACCGAATCACATCCTGAATAAATAAACGGTCGGACAGTGCCGATGGTTTGCCTTGCAATATCTGTGTCAACAGCTGTCGCATGGCTGAAAATGAGATCGGCTTTTGTGGGTTGCGCCACAACCATAACGGCTGCCTTGTGGGCGTGTCTTCAACCAGCGGTAAGCTCTCATGGTATCATGATTCGCTGCCCACCAATTGTGTTGCCGATTGGGTCTGCCCTGCCGGAACCGGTGCCGGTTATCCCAAATTCGCCTATCGCTGCGGAGCTGAAACCGGATATCCCCTACAGCCTGCTGGCTTTTCATCCCCAATTTTTCATGTCCGATATGCCCACGACATCAAAAACGCTGGCGAATCAATGCCGCCGGGCGGCGCGGGACGCAGGCCTGAATAATGTGCGCACCGGAAATGTGCATCTACTCGTTTGAATGGATGTTTCGGATGTCAGATAACAGATGACAGAAGTCAGATGGCAGAGAACAGTCAACACCTTGTCATCTGTTATCTGTGCTCTGTTCTCTTTTTTCCTGCGGCGAGAAGAATATCGAAAGAATTGAAAAATACGGTGCTTAGCGCGACAAACTTAGTGATCACCGGCATGCCCGGTTCGGGCCAGATCACGGTTTTTAGGCGACTTGTCGATAAACTGCGGCATCTGAATCCGGTCGGATTTTATTCGGCCGAAATCCGAAAGGGTGGGGTGCTTAAAGGATTTAACCTTCGCAGTCTGGATGGGCGAACCGGAGTTCTATCTCACCTGAAAAAAGATCGGACGCGCAGCTTTTTACGCTGGCCCGTGAAAGTCAGGACGAAATTGTTGGCAAGATCTGTGCGATTTTGTCAATACTGGAGTACTGGAGTGTTGGTGTATTGGCTCGAATGTGGGATATTATCCCGTATTTTGCATTACTCCATCACTCCAATACGCCAACACTCCAGGCAATTTATTTAAGCTCAAATATTTTTTCGAACCATTCCAATTGCTTGCCGTCGGTGATGTTCATTCTTTTGGCCACGGCTGGTGAAAATACGGCAAATGTTGCGGTGGCCTTGGCACAGCAAATCTCCTCTTTGTTATAAATCCGGCCTCGCATTATCGCCTCGTGTTTACCGTTCTTATCCAAAACCGTGCCTTCAGCTTTCAAGGGATTGCCGACCTGAACCGGCTTCAGGAAATCCACACTGATTGATTTTGTCATCGCCACGCGTTTTAGCAAATAGATCGCGGACCAGCTCATGATTTCATCCATAATCGTTGTGAGGACGCCACCGTGAACCAGGTTATTCCAGCCGCAGAGATGGTCGGGCACGGTTATTTTTGAATATACAGCCGCTTCATTTGCGTAGAATGTCATTTGAAGGCCGGCGGCATTCGCCGAGCTGCAGCCGAAACAATTGTGGTCGCTCCGATTGGGCAGTTGGATGTACGCTTCGGTTTTTTGTCTCATAAGCTGTGTCTTATTGGTAAATTTCTTCAAATAATTGATTTGCGAAATCCGTATCGAGCTTCTTAAGTATTTTATATTGATCCAGTGCCGCGGCTTTGTCACCCTGGGTTAAATACACATGTCCGATGGCATAATGGGCGGGTGCGTAGTCCGGATTAATTCGAATGGCCTGTTTAAACGCCTCCAGTTGGTCACTGGTTTGGCCGAGTTCGCCGAAAATGAGACCCAGATTAAAATGGGCTTCAACAAATTCAGGATTGAGCTCGATGGCCTTTTTATAGGCAACGATGGCTTCCGGATACTGGCCGAGTTTGGTGTGGCTAAGTCCAATATTATAATAGGCTTTGGTTGACGCCGGATTGATGCGTACAACATTTTGAAATGCCTCTCGGCTATCGATTAATTGGCCAATTTCGGTGTAGATGATTCCCATATTAAAATACGCCGCTTCAAAATCCGGATTAATACGGATGACCCTCTTGTATGATTCGATCGCTTCTACATTGCGGCCGATTTTCTGGTAGTAATTTCCCAGATGGAAATGAGACATCTCGTTTGCAGGATCTGTCCGGATGGCCTGTTTATAGGCCTCGATGGCATCGTTATGACTGTCCTTGCCGGCGTAGCAATATCCGAGGCCATACCAGGCCGTTGTACTTTCCGGATCATTCTCGGTTGCCTTTTTAAAATACTGAAGGGCCTTCTGGTCTTGCCCGTCTACCGAAAAACTAAATCCTTTGCGGCATAATTCTCCTGCGAGCAATGGTTTTTTATTGCTGGTGCCAAAGGTCCACTCCGAGAGGGTTTGGCCGGATTTATGTGTTTGCAGGGCCAGAATGGATTGGCCCGATATAGCAAAATTAAGATTCTGACCTTGCAAAAATTGAAAGGTGGCCACCCCCACCACCTTGCCTTCCATATTGACCACCGGACTGCCGCTTGAGCCCGGAGATATCGGGGCGGACATCTGGAAAAAGGTTCCGATTCCCGGTATTTCGCGTACGGAAGATACGATCCCATCGCTGACAGATTGTTCAAGCCCCATTGGGCTGCCCACGACCATCACGCGTTGTGCCACCGGCGGCACCTCCCCGCTCACTTCGAGCCAATACACCTTTTCGGGGGGGATATCCACCAAAACCTTTATCAGATCTGTTGCTTGATTTTCAGCGATGACGGTTTTGATCTGGTAGGTGCCGCCATTTGCGAATTTGATTTCAGCGCTGAATTTGCCGACCAGCACATGATGATTCGTAATTAAATGGCACTTGTTATCTACAAAAAATCCGGTGCCGATATTGGCCACATTGCCGTCCACATCGTAGGCAACAACGGTAACCACCGAGGGCTGGACGACCTTTACCAGTTGGGTCAGATCGGTTTCGGCTTTAAGTGGCCCGGAAAATATAACTGTCCAGAGACCGAACAGAATCATAATTGTTTTTGCTTTCATTTGTGTTTCCTTGTTGATGAAAAGAGGCTGGGTATGCGTCTGTATCCCAAAAACCAATGCAATTCCCCAAAAAAACGGGCAGAAATTCTATGATAAGCATAAAATTTCCATGATAAAGGCATATTGCCTTATTTTTTGATGTTTCGTCAATAGACTCCCGCCAGGAATGCGTATTTTCTGATGGATAGCGCAATAAAAGCTGCCCCTAAATCAGCGGAATATACAATATATAGGTTTTTTTCTTGACATTTAGCTATATATTGCGATATAAATAATATACAAAGATGATTGTTGCTGGCCATGGTGATAATCATTTGAGGGCAGGCAGGGCAAATCCAGTGAAGCGATTTGCCCGAAATGGTCATAGTGAGCAGCTAGTGGGCGTTGTAAAACCGATTATTGTTGAATCCGTTTGTGATAATGTTTCATTATGACCGCAATTAAAACTCCCCCGGGTGGTGTGAGGGCTGCCCGGGGGTTTTTTATGGTTTCGGTACGCAGCGCTAAGGTTTATCCGCTTTGATTTTTACAGGGTTTCTGAGCTCTCTTTGGGCCTCGGCGCAGTCACAGTGGCCGTCAATGGCCTTTGATTAGAATAATTGAGGGCTGGTGTTTAATCGCTGTAAACGCGCGCTGACGCCAATGAAGGTAAATGTGAAGAGCCAAATTGAAGGGTGAAGTTACAAATTGCAGGATCTGACAAAGTCGGCAGGCTGCCGTTTAAAGGTCAATGCCAACCGAATGATTGACTGGCGGATAAGGGCGTTAATCCACAAATACGTTTCGTCGCTCTTTGCCTTTCTTTCTTTTCCTGTTGAGGATTCTTCTGCGATCGGCACCACTTCTGCGATCATATCGTGTTCGTCGCTCGGGGGCACCATCCTTTTTGGCGGAGCGTCGCCTTTCAGAACCTGAGCGCGAACCGCCGTTGTCAATGAAAGCAATCAAATTATCCAAGCCGCTCATAGTTTACACTCCCGATGTAGTATCACATAAAGCAAAATAGACCGGATTCTACTGGATTATGATAAGGGGGGTAATTTGCAATGCTTCAGCATGACCATACATACAAAATCGCCCTTTTGCAAGTATCTCCCCCTTTTTTTTAGATTGGCGGTCCTGGCAGCAAGTTTTTCGTCCGTGTTTAGTTCACTTTAGTCACTTTTTTTCCACCGGATACCCTGCCTTTTTCCATGCCTGCCAACCGCCTTTGAGGGCAAACACATTCGCATACCCTTTTTGAATGAAATACCGTGCCGCCCGGGCACTGGTTCTTTCCTTTCTTCAGGTTCAATAAAAAATCAACGTCTTATCTTTGGGATACTTTGCGGCCCACTTATTTACGGAGCCAGGTTCTTCACGTACTGCATTTAAAATTTTGGTGCGACTGCTCCACCAGGTTCTGGCAGTGCGAACATCGATGATAACCACTTCCGGATTGTCAAGCAGGTTTTTGGTTTGTTCAACAGTAATACGGGGCACTTCGATTGACGCGGCGTCAGCCACCTTAAAGCAAGAGGCATGGACTGCCAGGGACGCGATGATAAAACCGGCAACTCCGGAAAGAACCCGGAAATGGATGTGTGGATGTCTCTTTTTGATAATCTTCTCCGCGGGCCTTGAGAATGGGCTCAATTTAAAACAACTATAGGACCATAATTGGGACGGGTCAACGGTTTGATGGGGTTTATCGGTGTTTTGGGATTTGCCGTCTACCCCGGAGGGGCAATCCGCCACGCCTTCCGGCGGACCCTGGAAACTCAGTCCGGCGGCGAATTGAGATGGGTTCCTGAAAGATTTGATCGGCAGGCTGTGAAAATTCGCGTCAAAAATTTAGGGGTGGCCCGTGATGAGCCACCCCCTCCCTAAGGAATTATATCAAACAGCGTGCCCGCCTGCACACTGTTGTTAGGATTTATCGGCACTTTTTAGATAAAACTTTACCCGAAAAATTCACAAATCATTGGGATTACATGATCGCATATAATTTTAATTTGCAATCCCTTCGATTTTGACATATTCATTTTTATCCTGACAATACCATTGATTCGGTCCGATGCGCTCGTATTTCTTTTCGGATAAAGCGATAATCCGTTTCGCAAAAACACGGGCCTGCTGCATATCGGTAAAGAGGTTTCGGAGGGTCCCGATGTTTTCGCCGCATTCTATTACGCAAACCATGATCCGTCGAACCTTTCAGCCATTTGGTTTCAGATCTTAATGACACCAAAAATCTTGTTAACTGCCGGGGGAGGCTAAACCCCAGGGATTGCTGCATGGGGTATTACTGCAAACCCTGCATGCAAGCTGCTATAATTTTATTCAACTTTCATGCCAACTTAATGGGGCGTTTTCAAATCCCGCTGCGCTGGGACTTTGCAGGCGGATGCACGATTATACGATTGCATGGTCGTACGGACCCATCGAAACACGCGTGTCGATTAGGGCACCGGTGTGCCTTTGTTTTCCCGGCCGCCGGCAAAAAAATCCAGGCCACCCGCGCCACGGGTGGCGCGGGTGGCCGGTGATGCCTGCCGATTGCTACCGAGTGAATGAATCGTGGCACGTCAAAATTTTGACCTGCTGAACCGCCGAATGTTCGCTTGACATTGTTTTAAGCCGGGGATATCAGAAAATCATACAGGGAAGGCCCAAAGATGGACCTTACAATTCAATGGCTGACAGAACTTTGGAGCACATTTAGCCTGTGGACCTCAACCCAACCCACCTTTGTGCAGGTGGCACTTGGTATGGGTCTGTTTTATGTCGTCTTGCGGCTATTACGGCTGTTGTACCGATTTGCCTATTTTAGCCTATCGGGCCTGTTTGCAGGTCTTGGCCGCTCCAGGGTCAAAAGGGCTTTTAAGCCTCCCAACCGCACCAAAAAAGATGTTGGCATGGATGACGACGCACCGCCTTTTCTCTTCCGGTAAAGGCGTATCTGAAAACAAAGCGCCAGCTTTTTTCTGCCTAAATCACTCCGCGTGGAAGGAACTTCACGTTCTCAGCCGCCAGTAGCCGGAAACATTAGAGCGCTTGGTGCAAAATTTCCAGCAATTCCGCGTCGGTCAGGCGGATTGGGTTACCCTGCATGCTGCTCGCGAGTTGGGACTTCTCCACCACTGCCGGAAAATCGTTTTTGCTCAACCCCAGGCGCGCCAGTGGTTGGATTTGAAGTGTCTGGCAGATATTTTTCATCCACGCGATTGCATCTTCGGCCCGGGCTTGAGCCTTTTGTGTCAGAATGCTAGCGAGCTCGTTATAGCGTGCCAGCGACGGCGAATCCCCCGCTCGCGTGCGCAGGGCCTTGATATTCGTCTCCACCACATAGGGCAGCAGCCCGGCGCAGATGGCCCCGTGGGCGCCGGAGATCATGCCGCCCAGAGGTCCGGCAATGCCATGAACCGCTCCCAGCTTTGCGTTGGCAAGAGCGAGCCCGCTAAAAAGACTGGCCAGACACATATTTTCTCGTGCGCTGTTGTCGCTTCCATTTTCATAGACCCGCTGTAACGATTGTGCCACGCGCAGCAGTCCCTCGCGGCAGATGCCGTCAGTCATCGCATTGGCATGGCTGGAAACGAAGGCTTCCATGAGCTGGGTGAATGCGTCCAGGCCGGTTGTGGCGGTAATGGTGGGGGGTAGCGAGAGCGTTAATTCGGGATCTACCACTGCCAAATTCGGCAGCATCGATGGGCTGCGCATGCTGACTTTGACACGGTGAGCCGGTGAACCGAGTACGGCGTTGCGAGTTACCTCTGATCCTGTTCCGGCCGTTGTCGGTATCGCAATGTACGGTGCGGCCGCCCTAACCAGAGGCCGGGCGTTGCCGATGACCTCCAGGTAGTCTATCAGCGGGCCTCTGTTGGTGGTAAGTGCGGCCGCGACTTTTCCCGCGTCGATAACGCTGCCGCCGCCGATACCGATGACCAGGTCACAGGCGGCCCGGCGGGCTTTTTGGACGATGTCAAGGGCCATATCGGTTGTGGGTTCCCCGGATACTTTACACCGGATAATCTCCAGTCCCTGCGCTTCCAGGGCGTCCATCAACGGTGCTGCGCGATCGCCGCTGTGGCCGGTAACAACCAGCGGCCGGCGGCCCATCTCGGCCGCCAGCGGGGCCACTTCACTGAGCGTACCCGGGCCAAAAATAATGCGGCCGGCGGTGGCAAATTCGAATCTCATTTTTAACCGGCTCCCTATCGCCTCCACTTTTAGCGGGAAAGATATCTATTTTTTAAGAACCGCTCCAAAGCCTTATATAACCGAAATGACATTTTAGGGCAAAAAAAATGACGAAATTTGTCATTTTTGCTTCTTATTTATTTCAAATGGAATTTTAACTATATGATATTAATATAAAAATTTATAAAGATAATTGTTGGCACGGATATTGTATTTATGATCTGTCAAATTTGAATATATTTAAAACTTCTCTGATGCACGTGCATCTTCTTATTCGGGCTCTCACAACACTACATGATGGAGTATGTTCCGGTTGGAATAACGGCATTTCGAGAAGTTTTATTTTTTTAAAGAACGCCACCGCGCTTCCGGCTTTTAGGGGGGAAAAATGATTGCAGCTTTAAACAGCACCGTATCTGCTCTGAGGTCATTTGTAACCAAACTGGGCGTTACCGCCGATAATATTGCCAACGTCAACACCGATGGATTCAAGAAAGGCCGGGCAACGCTGCATGAAGATCACAATGGCGCGGTTCGCGTTGAAATCAGCCGAGATACCCTCCCCGGACTCCATTATGACGCGGTAGAAAATAACGAGGTGGTTGAAAAGGAGACATCCAACGTTGATCTGGCCGAAGAAATTCCCGATTTGATGTTAACCAAGCGGGCCTATCAGGCCAATTTAAAAACACTTGAAGCCCAGGATGAAATGTTGGGATCCCTTCTCGATATCGTCGGATAAAATTAGGCCCAACCTGTTTTAGGCTTCAGGCCTTACCTTACCCTGCGCGGCATGCCGCTCCATAAACGCCCTTAATTCCCGGATGTGATTGACCTCTTCATCAATAATATTTTCCAGAAAATCGAGCGTTTCGCGGGATGAAACTTTCAAAAAAGAACCCGGTGATCAGGTATTGGTCGCCGTAACCCGCAAAATCCTTTCATCAAGGGTAAAAGTCTTGCTACCCGGCCTGCGTGCTGATAAATGAGTTGAGGGGTCGGGGCGTTTTTCCCTTATACCCATTTTGCGGCAAGTACGGGCATTTTCAAATAAAGTCAGAGGGCCCGCCCGGGGCGGGCCTGTCGAAAAAGGCGGCTGGAACAACGCCCCGACCCCTCAATTCGTTATAATTGTGTTAACGCGTAACTCATTAACCCATGCCGCCTGCATTTTATAAAGCCTGGCGGCAATTCTTCGATAAGGAGTGTGATGCATGTCTGTTAAACAACGGAAACCTAAAACCCGCTTTTTCATTTCGGCCCACGATGATGCCCAATCCGCCCGTCTGCTTATTGATTCGCCCCAATGCCGCTCGTCATCCTACCGGTTGGCGTATCAGGATGAAGAATTCCTTTTAAGGGACGAGTTGCGCCCGGTACGGTTGCAGCTTGAGTTGTTGAAACCCGAGCTGATCCTGCAGGAAAATCATATTGAATCGACCGTGGTCATTTTCGGCAGCGCCCGCATTCCGGATCCGGAAACCGCTGAAGACCAGCTTGTTTCGGCCGAGGCCGAACACCGCAAAAACAAAAATGATGCCGCTTTTAAGCAAAAAGTCGATATTGCCCGGCGGGCCCTGGCCAACAGCAAATATTATGAAGAGGCCCGCAAGCTTGGCAGTCTCATTTCCAGCAATACCGGTAAAGATATGCTGGTGGTGGTTACCGGCGGTGGTCCCGGCATTATGGAAGCCGCCAACCGGGGTGCCCATGAAGCCGGAATTCCGAGTATCGGTATGAATATCGTTTTGCCGTTTGAACAGACGCCCAACCCCTATGTCACACCCGAGCTGGCCTTTCAGTTTCACTATTTTGCCGTTCGCAAGATGCATCTATTGATGCGAGCCAAGGCCATGGCAGCCTTTCCCGGTGGTTTCGGGACCCTGGATGAACTCTTTGAAACCCTGACCCTTATCCAAACGCAGAAGGTGACCGCCATACCGGTTTTGTTGTTCGGCAGGCAATTCTGGGAACGGGTAATCAATTTCAATGCCCTGGTGGAAGAGGGCACGATTTCAGCCAAAGATTTAGACCTATTTCGTTATGTTGAAACGGCCGAGGAGGCCTGGGAAATTATTTCCGATGTCAATGGGGCCTAAACTTCTTAAGGTATCGTCAAAGGGGAATTATGTGGCGCCCTTGCCGGCGGTCGCGTAAACCAGATGAAAATGGTCGATATGACGCACAGAGAACCTAAATAGCAAAAGACGAGTTTAAAGTTACCGCCGGATGCATCCAGTATTACCCCGCTCAGCCAGGGCCCCAGAGGTCCGGAAACGAAGCCATAGGCCGTAAATACCAGGCCAAAGATCGCTCCGAAATGGGTCAGCCCGAAACAATCGCTGGCTAAGGGTGCCGAGACGGAAAAAAGGGTGCCGAAGGCGCAGCCTACAGCGGCTGCCAGCAGACACCACACGGCCAACCCTTCCAGATGGGGCATCAGAAAATAGGCACATCCTGCCGCCAGAAATGCCATACTCATCGTGACATTACGACCGATGATATCAGACAGATAGCCGCTTGCCAGCCGGCTCAGACCGCTGGTCAGATTAAACGCCGTCAGTATCATCACCGCCTGGCCTGCGCTCAACCCTTTGGACAACCCAAAAGACGTCGAAAGCGGGATCATGGCAATTCCGGCTGCTCCGGTAAAGGCCCACGTGAGCCATAAAAACCAGAAGGCTGCAGTGCGCAAACCTTCTGACACCGTTAGATCCCCGTCGGGCGCCCCAGCCGTATGCGACGTTTCGGGTTCCGGAGGTGCTGTTGTCTCTGGAAACCGAACGAACGGTGCCACAGCCAGGCCGCAAATTAATGCAATCAGACCCAGTATGATGGTAATTTGATTATAGGTTAGATAATTTAACAACTGGGCATAAATAGGAGAGAGAAGAGCAGCCGAAAGCCCGAATACAAGATTAACGAGACCCGAGACCAGGCCCCTTTTTTGAGGATACCAGCGCTGTGCCACCGTAAGTGCTGGGATATAGATGCATGAAGAAGACACACCCATCATGAATGCCCAGACATAGACATACACGATGCTGGACGCGTAGCCCAGCAGCAGCGTGCCGGCGCCGCAAAATACGGCCCCGATGGCGGCCAGCTGGGCCGGCCCGAACTTTTCCTGCCAGCGTCCGACAAAAAACATAAACACGCCAAGGGTGGCCAGCACAAAGAAAAGCGTCTGACCCACGGCAGCGCTGCCGACTTGAAATGTCTCGCGCCAATAGGCGCCCATCAAACCGGGAAAACTGAAAATGAAAGCCCCGGGCCAGAATATAGTCCCACAGGCGGCAATAAGTGCCGCGCGCCCCTTAAAGCGGTGATCCAATTCTATTAAAAAACCCTTCCATATTATGATTCAGCGATTGCGGTGTGTTAAGCGACCAACCTGTCAATCTACGGACTCAGAGTTTCAACGTTCATAGGGCTCAGCCGAGTCGTGACCAGAAGCCTGAGGCCAGAATTTAGGCGCTGCGCATGCAGTGTATCCACCCTTCATTTGCCATTTTGGTCAGTTCGCCGCTGCCTGTATATATCGTTGTTTTATCAGGGATGGTGGAACCGAGTCGTTTCATACTGAAGTGCATCAGGGACATGCTGCTCGGCCCCCAGATCTGACCATATCCTTTTTTTAACAGGGTGCTGCCGCTAAAGAGCGCATTGGCCGCCTTGGCCCAATAACATACGGAACCTTTGGTGTGGCCGGCCGTCAGCAGCACTTTTAAGGCCGTGTTTCCCAGCCCCAGGCGGTCATTATCCTGCAGGATGCGATCCGGCTCCAGGTCAACATCGGTTTTTTTAAGATGCTGGTACTCATACTCGTGCAGGCAGAAAGTTGACCCGAATTTTTCTTTCAGCAGGGGCAGGGCGGCGACATGAGCTGGGTGGGCATGGGTAACCAGCAGGTATTTCAAGGTCAGGCCCATTTCAGTTATGATTCTGGCGACGTCATCAACCGCCTCGGATACATCAATAACGGCGGCTTCGCTGCCGCTGATCAGTAGATACTGGTTTTTGCCTTTTTCGGATACAAAGCGCCTAACGTCTAGCTTCCCTCTGTTCTTTTGCATTTAAAGTGTCTCCATAACGAATTCGATGCATATTCGTAACAAGCATTCATGGCGCCTGGCGCACAACCGCCGTAAATCCGCTTCAGCGGGCCGCAAAATGCAGGCCGGCAGGCGATTCGCTTGCCCGGTGTCTTAAAAACCAAGCCTCTTGAAGTGATGAACCTGCCCGGCCCCTGGAGGGTTTAAACGGGATGTTGGATGTTTTATGGCTTGTTGAAGAAGTCCTGCAGTTCTTTGATGGCAGTGACTTTGTCGTCAAGGGAAGCATCTGCATTGAAGATGAATTCAAGCATAAATATCATCTTGTAATCCACAGCGGTGGTTTCATATTTTTGAGACGAAGTCACCTTAACCTGTTTAAACTTTCCCTGCGCATGTTTTTCAAATAAGCCCGTGCGTGCCAGTATAAGATTAACCGCTTCTCTGGCATCATTCAGGTTCTCCAGCACAATCTCAATTCCCTCTAACTTTTTTACCGCTTTAATGATTTTTTCGCTTTCAACTCGTATTTTCATATGATGATTCTGTCCCTTTCTATTTTTACCGGTGTGTGGTGTGCAATCATCCTAAAAATTTAAAAAATTATCAAGAACCTATCTCAAAAATGCGTCTAAGGGCCCATATAACTGTTATCAAGGATACCGAACAGAAAGATGTAAACCGGGTTGACGCGCTACGCGTTTGTTTGTATAACGAAAGGCGAGCTGTGCTTGAACCGGCATGTTCGGATTTACAGCGGTCAAACAATGGTTATGTTTAACAGGTGATCGTAATAATCCTGATAGACGCGTGTCAACGGTCCTAAAGCAATTTAAGGGGGCACCCATGAAACGGTTTAACATAATTATTCTGGTATTGATGGTGGTATGGATCTACGGTTCTGCGGCCTTAACGGCACGTGCAGACATTTACGCCTGGACGGATGAGAACGGGGTACACCATTTTACAAATTATGCGCCGCCGAAACATGCGACGCTGCTCATGAAAACGCCAGAAATTCCCTATGATGAAGAAGCGGATAACCAGCGTCAGGAGGCGGACAGGCTTGAAGTTGACCGGCAGGAGATGGCCGAGAGGGAGGCGTTCCTGCTGCAAGAGCAGCAGGCGGCCGAGCGCCGGATTGCGGAAGCCAATGCCAGAGCCGACGCGGCCCTGTGGGAAGCGCAACGGATTCTGCAGGAAGCTGAAGCAACAGCTGAAGACGCAAATTACGGTCGCTCAAACGGTTACGTTTACGATTACGGGTACTATCCTTATTATCGTTACGACCGGGATTATCGTTACAATCAGGAGTATCGTTATCCGCGCTACCCGGGATATTACCATAAAAACTATTACCGCTCTGGTCGCTTTGATAAAAAACACCCCTACAAATACCGGCAGAAGAACCCGTATAAACCGCATTATCGCACGAGCCCGAAACACACCGTTAACCACCGTCGTGCCACAGTCCCCAGCTGGAGACTTTCGCACGAGTCGCGCACGGCACTATTCAGGGGAAGGCATGGACGCCATTAGGGGCGGTTTTTGGGTTCAGATTTCAAATTTCAGAGGACAGAGGTCAGAAGACAGACGACAGATGACAAAGTGAAGACGCCCGTCGGTCATCTGACCTCCGTCCCCTTTTCTCTGACACTTGATACCTTGATTTGTAGTCGAGATCTGGTGCGTGACGGTTGGAAATTTATTTTTTGTGATCTGGGATCCGAGGGATTTATTTGGGCTCTAGAAAGTCCTGGATATTAATGACTTTTTCGTCTGATTTAATGGCACCTTTCATTTCGGCGGCCGAACCGCGCACCTTGGCCTTGCGTAACTCCTTGATCACCGCCTGAAGTTCCGTATTGTTTTCAACCAGCTTTTCGATCTGTGCCTTCAATTTTTCCCAGCTTGTTTCCAGATCTGTAGTGTCAAGTTCAAAGCCGCCCAAGGAGGCAAGCAATTTCCCCAGATGGGCTAAAATTCCAAAATGCGTTGTGCCCTGAAGATAATAGGGGCAGTGGCACCATAAACTCATACTTGCGAGAGCGCTTTCTAACGCTTTAGCGTGGATCGTCGAATGAATGGCACTGGGGCCCTGATAGGAAATTGAATTTACGCCTTTTTGTCTTAACATTGATGACGTCGCCGGGTTGGTTGTTACCGCCGATATGATTTTGTCCGTATGCAGGACATGGTCATACATACTGCCCAGGGTGATGACGGATTCGATATTGAGTCGTTTGCAAAGATCAAACAATTCTTCTACAAAGCCACGCCATCGGAGGTTGGGCTCGTCGGTCTTTAAAATCACCAGATCGCGCCCGTCGGGTGCGGTCCGCGCCGCATAAAAGCTGCCCCCCGGTGGTGAAAGGCGCTTAAACATCCCATCCTCAATATTCACCACCGGTCGCATTTCATCGTAGCTAAAAAATACATCGGGGTCGATTTCGGCAAATTGCTGCGCTTTAAAGGTGCGGATCAGATAGGCAGCCATGCCGCTGGATATTTTCAGGGCATTGCCCCAGCCGTCAAACCCGGCGATCAACAACGGGTTTCTTAATTCGGGCAATTCGTTGATTTGAATTCCGCTCTCACGCATATTTCCAATTTGACATTCGCGTTGGAAATTGTCAAGGTAATCATAATCCACGCCAGGGTGGCCATTTCAGGCTGCCGAAAGGGGTAACCGCATTGAATTCAGATCTGCTCGACCGTATTGAAATCAACCCGACCGCTGAGCCGACGGCAACCATCATATGGCTGCACGGCCTGGGTGCCGACGGCCATGATTTTGAGGCAATTGTTCCCGAGCTGGACCTGCCGGAGTCACTGTCCCTTCGTTACGTGTTTCCCCATGCGCCCGTAAGATCGGTTACCATCAACGCCGGTCTGCGAATGCGGGCCTGGTTTGACGTTCTTGATCTCCAGCATACGGCCGAATCGGTCGATATGGATCAATTTCTTGAATCGGGGGATATGCTGAGGGCCTTAATTCATAATGAGTTGCAAACCGGGATGCCTTCGGATCGAATCTTGTTGGCGGGATTTTCCCAGGGAGGCGCCATCGTCCTGCATACGGGGTTGATTTACCCAAAACAGCTGGCCGGCATTTTGGCCATGTCCATGCATTTGCCGGCGATTGACAATATCGCCACAGAGCTCAGCCCCGCAAACCGGAACATTCCCATTATGATGGCCCACGGGCAAATGGATCCAGTTATTCCAATCGTCAAAGCAATTGAAACCCGGCAGGAATTAACCCGCCTGGGCTACCCGGTCAGATGGCATGCGTATCCCATACAGCATACCGTCTGCGCAAATGAAATCCGGGAAATCAGATCCTGGATCCTGCAAATTCTGAAGTAGGCGCGCCCGCTCAATTTTTCATCATTCAAAAAGACCAATCCCTTCTCCCACGCCTGAATGCCTAAACCCGCGGTAATAATTTGCTTGACAAGATCTTTGGTGAATACTAATGGCATATCGTATAATAAAATTAAATTTCGTAATACGAAATTTTGGGAATGGGGGTTATGGATGAAAATCCTAACGCCGAGGCCGCAAAATTGAAAAGCTATTGTGCCGCTTAAATCACACAAGGCTGGAAAGGGGTTTGCGGATGTTCTCGATTTTCGACACATCGGAGGAACTTGCCCAATCCGATATCGATACGGCTGTTTTACCTCTGGGCTCGGTAGAACCCAAGGGTCCCCATCTGCCGTTGGGCCTTGATCTTATTTTAGCCAATCGTTTTGCAAAAGATTTTTGTTCGGGGAAAGCGGTATATCTTTTGCCGGTATTTCCATTTTCCAGTGCAATGGAGACCCGGGGTTTCAAGGGAGCAATTGCCTTGCGGCAACAGACGTTATGGGATGTATTGAATGATATTGCATCTGTTCTTGCCCGTCATGATTTCAAACGTTTCATTGTACTGGATTTCAGTAATTATAACTGGATCACTAAACATTGTGTGCGTGAGCTCAATCTTAACCGGGAACTCATCCAGTCCGTCTGGGTCAACCCCAAGCAATTTGCCAAAGAAGCAGCCGCGGCCGATCTTTTGCCTGATTTTGGCGGTGGCGCCATAGAAACGTCTCTGGCGCTTGCTCTGGATGAAAAACTGGTTCAGCCGCCGCTTGAGAATTTCGATGCAGACTTGCCGCGGGAAATGATTGACTATGAAGGGTTTGCAAAGGTGGCGCCTAAGGGGTTCTGGGGCAAACCCACGCTGGCCAGCGCAGATCTGGGCAGAACCTTTTATTCTGTGATGCTGGAAAAAACCCATGTTTTTGTCGATTATGCGCTCGGACTTTTTCAGGAAGGTGCTTCCATTGGCAGGCATGAAGTCGATGAAATCTGGTGGCCTCAAGAAAATATCCCCGGTGTAGAAGGCGGCGGACTAGACTGGCACCATACCCTCGCGAGCGTTGCTGAAGCGGACCCGGAATTGGTCATCATTCCCACTGCAGCCACCGAACAACACTCACCCTCCCAACCCTTGTCCACGGATTATCTGCGAGCCCTGGAACTGTCACGCTTGCTGGCGGATGAGCTTTGCGCATACCTATTGCCCGCGCTTCCGATAGTGACTTCATGGGGACACATTCGCTTCCGGGGCTCCATTCCGATCGGGGCCATGACGGCCCGACGTGTACTTGAGGATATAGCAGCCAGCCTGGTTGCGGGCGGTTTCAAAAAGGCTGTTATTGTTAACACCCATGGCGGCAACTGGGTCGTTAAACCGACCATGATCGAAATCAACGAAAAATATAAAGGATTTAAGCTCATCTCAACCGGTGATATCCTATCTTACCGGGGGCAAATGCCGGTTGAACAGTTGCATGCCTGTGAAGTTGAAGCTTCCTTTGTTCAGGCTTATTACCCCAAAAGTTTCAAAGCGGATCGCGTTGTGGACTATTCACCCATGTGCACCGCTGCTGCATTTGATTTGGTTGGCATCGGCGGTGTGAGTCCGCAGGGCGTCTGGGGGTACCCATCCCGGGGAACGGCCGAAAAAGGGCGCAAAGACCTGGCAAGTGACGTTGCTGATGCCGCCGCTTACATAAAAGGCATTTTTTCCTGAAAGGTCGGTCCAAGTTGTTTCCTGAACAAAAACCGGGCAATTTAGTCCAAACCATCGAAAGGGTGGCAACTATTTTTGATGTTATGGCTCAGAGTGCTCAAGGTATAAGCCTCAAAGAATTAAGTAGCAAAGTGGGTTTGCCGAAAGGCACCACCCATCGTCTTTTAGCCTCATTGGCGTATTTCGGTTACGTGCGGCGGGTATCTGAAAGCAAAAATTACCAACTCGGTTTCAAACTGGTTGAACTTGGAAATCGCCTCCTGGATCAGCTTGATTTAAGGGCCCAGGCGAGACCTTTTCTGATCCGTCTGTCTAAGAGAACCAGAGAAACTGCACATCTGGTTGTATTGGATCAAAATGAAGCCCTGTATATCGATAAGGTTGAATCGGATGAAAAGCCAGGTGGGCTGCAAATGGTTTCCAGGGTTGGATCACGTATACCCGCGCATTGTTCTTCTGTAGGGAAAGTTTTTTTGGCACAGCTTTCCGATCAGGAGCTGGATACACTGATAAAAACCAAAGGATTGCAAAAAAGAACCGAGAACACCTTCTCCGACCCCGAGAAACTAAAGCTTCACCTTAGAATTATCCGCCAAAAGGGCTATGCTTTTGATAATGAAGAAAACGAAAAAGGAATCCGTTGTGTGGGTGCCCCTATTTTTAACCAGCAAAACCAGGTGATTGCTGCCATCAGCGTCTCCGGACCCACCGTTAGAATCACGAAAAAAGTGATGCAACAAAGGCTAAAGAATGAGGTGCTCAGAACAGCTTTGGATATTTCCAGGGAATTGGGTTATCAAAGTTAAAAGTGCGTAAAATGAACCAAAATGAGCCAATACGTTTGGCCTAATGCAAAGACGCCAAGCGTTTTATTATTTATATTATCATTCTTTGCGCCTTAGCGTCTTTGCGTGAGCATTGGTTTTAAAATGAATTGATTCCGTTTTTTAATTTGGCGCACTAAACGAAAGGGTTGTTATGGAAAAAGTTCGAATCGGTATTGTTGGTGCTAAATTTGCCGCCGACATTCACTGTGATTCCTATTCCCGAAATGAACAGGCCGAAGTAGTTGGCGTGGCTGACATCGCAGATGCCAGCGAGTTGATCAATAAATGGCGTATTGCGGATTATTACAACGATTACAAAGAGATGTTTAAACGCGATGATATTGATCTGGTTTCCGTTTGTGTTCCCAACTTTTTGCATCACGACGTTGCGATCGCGGCTGCAGATGCAGGCAAGCACGTTGTGGTTGAAAAGCCGCTGGCGACCACCGTCGATGATGCCAGGGAGGTCGTGAACGCATGTAGCCAAAACGGTGTTTTATTAATGTACGCTGAAGATTGGTGCTTTTCACCGGCCCTCAGGCGGGCCGAGGAAATCATCAATGAGGGCGCTATCGGTAAGGTTCTGTTCATTAAAGCCAAAGAAGTACATAACGGAACACATTCGCCCTATGCGAAAGATAAAGATATGTGCGGTGGCGGCAGTTTTATGCATTTGGGAATTCATCCGATTGGCTGGTTACTGTATTTGATCGGCAAAGGGAATAACCCCGTGGTTGAGGTCTCCGGGAAAATGACCGGCGGGCTCGCCTCTAATTTTGTCCACAAAGATAATGGCGGCGAAGATTTCGGTATGGGTATGATGCGCTTTAAAAACGGCCAATTCGCCTTTGTCGAAGGCAATTACATTACAGTTGGCGGAATGGATGACAAGGTTGAAATATACGGGACCGATGGCGTGATCAAAGTGGATCTCACCTTCGGGTCGCCCATTAGTTGTTACTCCCGGCAGGGTATCGCCTACTCAATCGAAAAAACAGATCACAACATGGGCTGGACGCGACCGGCGGTGGATGAATTCCTCAATTTAGGCTATGTGCCGGAGTTGAAGCATTTCGTCGACTGCGTACTGGGCGCCAAGACGCCTTTTTACGGTGTTGATGGCAGGGCCGGGATTGCCTGCGTAGAACTGGTGAAGGCGTTTTACGAGTCAAACGAAACGGGGAAGACCATTTACGGTGAATGGCTATAGAACCCCTCTTAATCAGGTGTCAGGTCCATGGAGATGTATCAGAAATTGCCTTCTTTGACTTGTCATCTGCGTTCTGGCACCTGACACCTGAAACCATTTAAAGCTAAAACCGGAGTAAAGCGAAATGAAACCGCATGTTAAGGAAAGCGAATATTTGATGCCGTTGCAAGTGGCGGGGTTGAAATACCGCAACAATTTTGTTGTCGGCTCCGGTCCAGCAGTCAAAACGCTGGATATGATAAAGGAAATCGAACGCTGGGGCTGGGGTGGAGCCAGTCTCAAATTAGCGATTGATCCGACCTATATCAGCAAACCCCCCAGATACCGTTGGTTGAAGAAACTTAAATACCATGCCTTTACCGCTGAAACACGGCTTACCTTTGATGAAGGCCTCAGGCTCATGGAGGCAGCCCGCAAAGCAGTCAGCGAGTTAATCCTTTACGCCAATATGTCCTATGCGGGGGAAGCGGGTGATGATGGATGGATCCGGATGGCCAAAAAATATGAGGATGCCGGTGCCCATGTTATCGAGCTGAATATGTGCTGTCCGAACATGTCTTTCAATGTCGAGAGCTCCGGAGGTCAAACGCGGGTTGTCTCAGGTGCCAGTGTCGGATCCAATCCGGATGTCGTATCCAAAACCGCTTTAGCAGTCCAAAAAGCCGTTAATATACCGGTCTTTGTAAAGCTGACGCCGGAAGGTGGAAAAATCGCAGCGGTGGCCAAAGCCTGCTTTGACAATGGCATCATTAGTGTGGGTAGCACCGGCAACCGACTGGCGATTCCGGATTTTGATATCGATAACCCCGAGCAGGGCATTTGCCATTTACAGGATGAACCCACGCTTGCCTGTTTTTCAGGCCCCTGGATAAAACCGCTGGCCCTCCGGGATGTATATGAAATGCGAAAACAGTGCCATGCGGACAACATGGTTATGGGCAGCGGTGGGATCGAAAGATGGAACGATGCCGTTCAAATGATCATGTGCGGGGCGGATTTTATCCAGATTTGCACCGGGGTAATGATCAAAGGCCCAAAAATATTGCCGAAGATAATCAAAAATATTCGGCAGTTTATGGAGGAAAAGGGGTATAACAATTACATGGATTTCAGGGGCGTTGTCGTACCGCATATCACCCCCACCGACCAGTTGACCCTCTACGCGGGACATGCCGAAGTCGATGAAGACACCTGCACGGGTTGCGGTATCTGCGCAGACATCGGCCATTGTTATGCTATCAGTATGCAGGATGAAAAGGCTAAAATAGCCGTTGATGACTGTACCGGATGCAGTACCTGCACCGATGTGTGCCCCGTAAGTGCTATTGTTATGCATAAACTCGGTAAAATCGACTAGCGTTGCGTCTCACTGCTGGCCGACCCGGCTACAGGCAGCCTGTGACCAACTGCTGAGGACTATCTGTCAGAAGCCCATAGCAAGCGGCCTAAAACAGGACGGTGTTTTATAAATTACTTGCGTGACACACTCGCAAAACAGAAGAAGGAGGTGTAAATGGCCCAGTTTAGCAAGTTAAACGTATTAACGGCAATGGAGGCGATTGGATTAATACCGGTGTTTTACAATAAGGATTTTGAGATTGCTGTGGAAATCGTAAATGCTTGTATTCGCGGGGGTGCTAAACTTGTTGAATTTACCAATCGGGGAGATTATGCCTACCAGGTCTTCGGAAAGCTGTCCCAGCATTTTTCAGAAAGCGGTCAGGACGTTATTCTAGGGGTGGGTTCGGTTATTGATCCCTACACGGCGGCGCTATACATTAACAACGGTGCCAATTTCATCGTGGGACCGATCTTGAATCAGGAAGTTGCCAAAATTTGCAACCGCCGGCAGATTCCCTATTCGCCCGGATGCGGCACTGCCAGCGAAATATCACTGGCCAACGAAATCGGATGTGACATCGTCAAGATATTCCCGGGCGGGCTTGTCGGCGGTCCCGGTTTTGTTAAGGCTGTCAGGGCGCCCTGTCCATGGTTTAAGCTCATGCCCACCGGCGGCGTTAGCCCGACGGAAGAGTCTTTGAATGCCTGGTTTGAGGCTGGTGCTGTCTGTGTCGGGATGGGCTCCAAGCTTATCGTCAAAGATCTGGTGGCGGCCGGCGATTGGAACGGCATTGAAGCCAACGTGCGCAATGCACTCGCAATAATCAAAGCCTATAAGGAAAAGTCTAAATCGGATTAAAAAGTGTCTTCGTACAGGTTAGTTCCATTCGCTTACAGATTTTTTATTTTCTCGTCGCGGCGGGATTTATTTCCGAGACGAAGGGGGACAAATGGCAAAAGCAACCATAAAACCAGCAGATGATTGTAAATGGGATATTTTAAGTTTAGGGGAAGTCATGATCCGTCTTGATCCCGGCAACACGCGGGTAGCGCGTGCACGACAATTCCAGGTCTGGGAAGGCGGCGGCGAATACAATGTTGCCCGAGGATTGCGGCGCTGCTTTGGAATGCGGGCGGCATTGGTAACGGCCATCGCTGATAACCCGGTTGGTCGACTGCTGGAAGACCTGCTTCTGCAGGGTGGCGTGGATTTAACCCATATTCGCTGGGTGCCCTTTGACGGAGTCGGCCGAAAAGTAAGGGTCGGCTTGAATTTCACCGAAAGCGGTTTCGGCGCTAGAGCCGCGCTGGGTTGTTCGGACAGGGGCTATACGGCTGCTTCGCAAATGCGGAAAGGCGAAATCGACTGGGATCAAATATTCGCGAAGGAAGGTGTGCGATGGTTTCACACCGGCGGCATCTATGCGGGTCTTTCGGAAACAACGCCGCAGGTTATTATCGAAGCTATGCAGGCCGCCAGAGACAACGGCACGATGATTTCCTATGATTTGAATTATCGACCGTCATTATGGAAAGACATCGGCGGCTCTGAAAAAGCCATTGAAATAAACCGGGAAATCGCCGGATATGTCGATGTCATGCTGGGAAACGAAGAAGATTTTACGGCCGCCTTAGGCTATAAGGTCGAAGGATTGGACAAGGATATTTCCAAGCTCGATACTTCTGCGTTTAAAAAGATGATTGAACGTGTCGTTGAGGCCTACCCGAATTTCAAGGCGGTGGCAACCACCTTACGAAACGCTAAAACTGCCTGTGTGAACGACTGGGGCGCGATCCTTTATTATGACGGGGAATTTTACGATGCCCTGCTGCGTGAAAATCTCGAGATTTACGATCGGGTGGGAGGTGGTGACAGTTTTGCTTCCGGTCTGATTTATGGATTCCTTAGCGGCAAAGCGCCTGCTGAGGCCGTAAATTACGGTGCTGCCCACGGTGCACTGGCCATGTCCACGCCGGGTGACACCACCATGGCAACACTATCCGAAGTGGAAAAAGTGATGAAAAGCACCACTGCCAGGGTTGACCGCTAAGGATCCATTTTTTCTGCTTCAACGGTCGAGCTATGGCTTGGTGCATGCACAGAGCCCGGCTTGTCAGAAATAGTCTTGTCAGGAGAATAATAAGTTGAACGATTACAAACCTTTGGATCTTCTGGTGATCGGCGCCGGTATGATTGTTCATGATCTCCTCCTGCCGTCAATTTATCACCTGCAACGGCTGGGGATCGTCAAAGATATTTCGGTTTGCGGCACCCGCGTAAGTTCTCTCCAGGCGCTTAAGGATAACACGCTGATCAAAGAAGCCTTTCCGGGGCGGGATTTTAGGCCTTACCCGGCGCTGAATTCCCCGACGGAAGGTAATCCGCAGCTATACAAATCGGTTCTGAGTCAAATGACACCCTATCAGGCTGTTGTGATTGCACTGCCGGACCAGCTTCATTATGAAGTGGTCATGGATGTCCTCGAGTGCAATCAGCACATCTTATGCGTTAAACCGCTGGTTCTGACGCATCGGCACGCTGTTGAAATTGCCAAAAAAGCTGAATCCAAAGGCCTTTTTATCGGTGTTGAATACCACAAGCGGTTCGACCGGCGATCGCTGATCGCCAAGCGAAATTACCTGAGCGGAGATTTGGGTGAATTCGTCATCGGTGAAGCCAAAATGGTCGAACCCTATTATTATCGCTTTTCCAACTTTCAGAACTGGTTTACAATGGATTGCACCGATCCCTTTGTATACGTGGGGTGCCATTATGTAGATCTGGTCTATTTCATCACCGGGCTCAAGCCTGTGGAGGTCTCGGTTTCCGGCGTAAAAGGGAAATTCCCTAACGGTAACGAGGCCTATATGTGGGCCAATGGCCGGGTGCGGTTTGAAAACGGAGCGCTATTATCCGTGACAGATGGTCTGGGATATCCGGATGATGGTGCCGGTCCAAATGAGCAGGGCCTCTCCATGTTTTTTGAAGGTAATGACAAAGGTGCTGTATTCAAACATAACGATCAGTTCAGGGGCGTTGAATACAGTTTCATAAAAGGCCGGGGTCCAGCCAACAAGCGTTTCCATTATGTCAATCCGGACTTCTTTCAACTGATACCCTGGGAAGGAGAGGGCTATAAACCTGTCGGCTACGGCCCGGATTCCGTCATGACCAATATTAAATACATGAGCCAAATCGAGGCCCGGGTGGATCAGGAGCCCGACAAAGCCCATTTGCTGAGACTTAAAGCCAGAAGAGAGGCCAGCCTGAAAGGCTTGCTGGCAACACCCGAGAATTCCTATATAAACGAACTGGTTCATGAGGCGGCGCGACTTTCGATTTTAAATGAGGGGGATATTGCCCTGATCTCATATGAACCGGAACCCCACGTCAGGCTAAAACACGAATGATGGGAGCTTAAAAGCCTTTAGGGATATATCTCAATTAAACAGTTTTTGCGGAAATTAGGTAGAGCGTTGGCATAAAATCCGAAATCTTATTTACGCCCGTGCCGATATTACTGGCTCCGGACAATTATTTAAGTTTTAATATTATTTTCAATGGACGGGGAGTGACCCCCCACATGGCTGAATATTCGCTTGAACCTGTTGACGTAAAGAAAGTGTCGACTCGGTATCGAACCATTCAAACCAAGATGCCGGTTCCGGAATCACTGGCTATCTTTGCGTCTTTGAAAAAGTCCGAACCGCGCGCGATGATGGGTATGCCGCCGGTTGTCTGGGACCGAGCTGAAAATTTTAGTGTTGAGGACAAATGGGGCAATCGCTGGATCGATTGGTCATCCTGTGTGCTCCTGGCAAATGTCGGTCACGGCAGGGAAGAAATCAAGACCGCCTTAAAAGCGCAAATTGATCAGGGGCTGCTGGCGACCTATGTGTTTGTGCATGAAAAGCGCGTTGAGCTCACCAGCGCCCTGCAGGCCCTGTCTCCGGATCCTTCCCTTTATGAGGTGTTTTTGTTGAGCACCGGGAGCGAGGCCATTGAAAACTGTATCAAGTTGGCGAAAACCTATGCGCTTGAAAAACATGGCCCCGGTAAAAGATATATCGTTTCTTTTGAAAATGCCTTCCACGGCCGTACCCTTGGCGCCCAGCTGGTGGGCGGCAACCCGGCGCTGAAAAAATGGATCGGCACCCCCGACCCCTCTTTTGTTCAGGTTCCGTTTCCGGACGGCTATCATACGACCGATACATCGTTTGATCTTTTCCGGCAGGTCATCGCGGCCAAAGGAATCAAGGAAACGGACATCGCCGGTGTATTGACAGAATCATATCAGGGCGGCTATGCGGATTTTCTGCCAGTCGCATATGCCCAAAATCTGGAAGCTTTCTGCCGGATGAACGATATTGTCATGGTTTACGATGAGGTCCAGGCCGGTTTCGGGCGTACCGGGAAAATGTTTTGCTACGAGCATTACGCTGTGCAACCGGATCTGATTGCCTGCGGCAAGGGCCTGAGTTCATCACTGCCGATCGCAGCGGTTATCGGCAGAGCGGACATTATGGATCTATATCCGCCGGGGTCGATGACCTCAACCCATTCGGCCTCGCCGCTTTGTGTGACGGCGGCGCTTGCCAATCTGAAGATTTTGCAAACAGAGGATCTAATTACGAACGCCGCCGGCCTGGGTGAAATCCTGATTTCCGAATTGGAGCGAATTCGTAATCAATTCACCAAAATTCTGGCGGTGGTCAAAGGCAAGGGGCTGGTTGCCGGCATTCGAGTAGCAGATCCGAAAACCGGAAAGCCGGATGGTGAAACTGCGCTTAAAATAAATACGGCCTGTTACCAAAAAGGCCTGTTGATGTTTGCACCGGTGGGTACTGAGGGTGAATCTGTTAAGATAGCGCCGCCATTGACGATTACGGAAGAGGCGCTGAGGGAAGGGATCGATGTTTTTGAAGAAGCCCTAAACGAGGTTTTAAATCGACGCTAACCGACAAATTTTAGGCTTTCGCAAAGGTGAAAATAAATGAAGGACATAGCTAAACAGGCGCGCCGTTACACTTTGATCATTCTGATTCATCTGGGGGTCGTTATTATCTGGCAGCTGTGGGTTACCATAAGCAACATCCCTGATTATGTTATGCCGAGTCCGGGTGCGGCTTTATTTTCGCTGGCCGAAGACTATGGCTGGCTTCACAATACCTTTATTACGGCAGCCGAAGTATTCGGCGGCTATTTCCTGGCCGTCATTACCGGAGTGAGCATGGCACTCATCTTCCACTGGTTCAAGCTAATGGAAACCCTGTTCATGCCGCTCATGGTCAGTTTGAACATGATACCCAAGGTGGCGCTGGGGCCTCTGTTTATCGTCTGGCTGAGCTACGGTGTTGGGCCTAACATTTTGATATCATTTAGTATATGTTTCCTTCCGATTTTGCTGACGATGGAACGTGGCTTAAGGGAGAGCGATCCAGACCTTCTGGATCTCGTCCGCACGCTGCGGGCTTCACGCTGGCAGATATTCACAAAGATTCAGCTTCCCGGTTCATTGCCTTACCTCTTTTCGGGCATGAAAGTCGCTGTGGTTCTGGCGGTTGCAGGGGCCATTGTCGGGGAGTTTATCGCTTCCCAGGAGGGATTGGGTTATCTCATGCTGCAGGTCCAGGTCACCCTGGATACGGCTGCCATGTTCATGGCGGTGCTGATTATTACGGCCATCGGCGTTGTCCTCTATGGCTTTGTGTTATTGTTGGAATATCTATTCATTGGCCAGGCCCCCAAAGAAATTTAAGACAAAGGGAATTTAAAATGAGTCAATCGTTCATTCATCTCTCGGACGTTCGTAAAATTTTCAAGACGCGTAAAGAAGAGTTTCTGGCGGTTTCGGAAGTCACGTTTGACGTCAAAGCCGGCGAATTGGTTTCGATCGTCGGGCCATCCGGCTGTGGCAAGACGACAATTTTAAAGATTCTCGCCGGAATTCATTCTTATGAAGGCGGTACCGTGAGAATCGGAAGCAAGACCAATCCTTTCGATCCTTCCAAGGACATCGGGATGGTGTTTCAACAACCACTGCTGTTGAAATGGCGCAAAATCCTGAAGAATGTTCTTCTGCCGGCCGAGATTTTAGGACTGCCGCGTAAGGAAAGCTTGGAGCGTGCGCAGTATCTTCTTGAAATGGTCGGTTTGCAAGGCTTTGAAAATAAATATCCCCATGAGCTTTCCGGCGGCATGCAGCAGCGTACCGCCATCGCCCGCGCTCTAATTCATGACCCTAAGCTCGTATTGATGGATGAACCCTTTGGTGCCCTGGATGCCCTGACGCGCGAAAAGATGAACCTGGAGCTGCTGCGTATTTGGAAAGAAAGTCGGAAAACGATTTTGTTCGTCACCCATGGGATACAGGAAGCCGTATTTTTGGGCAGCCGGGTGATTGTATTAACCTGCGGTCCGGCCCGCATGGCCGATAACATTACCATCGATCTTCCTTACCCGCGCACCCTGGATATGAAAACGCACGAAGAATTCGGCAAATATACCCGCCATCTTTATAAGCATCTCGGAATGGATGCAGGCGGGACTGATATCGTCGAAGAGTGTCGCATCGATTAGAACCAGTCCCCAAAAAGCGTCTAAGGGCCCAGGGCGGTGTTGTCCCGCGAATTGAAATACTCACGAACTGCGTGTACGCTCCGTTTTAAATTCACGGGACGCCTTGCCCTGAACCCTTAGCCACATTTTTGAGACTGGTTCGACAAAAATCCCATCCGCCTTTAGGCGGATGGGATTTTTATGGCTTATTTCGGCATTTTGATGCTGCGATCCAGCATCTCGTTTGTGAAGGTGGTTTTTATATCATAGGGTTTATCAATGTCGAAGTAGGTTTCGATAAGCTCATAATCACTATCCATGCGTGCCGGATCAAAATAACCGAGCGCAACCTCTGTGGAGAATTTATCCCGCATCAACTCGTTTACCAGACCCCAGTTCGTTTTTTCATTGTCAAATTTCAATCCGGTATTGGCACTCACCAAAGCATTAATACAGGGATCCGGGCTGTCAACACAGGTCTTAAACGCTTTTTGGCTGACCCGCACAAAAGCTTTCACAACTTCGGGTTTCTTCTTCAAGTAATCTCCGTTGACGATAATCGAGTTGCCGTAAGGATTGACGCCGTAGTCTTTCCAGGGAAAGAATCCCATGTTATCGCCCAGTTTGGCCTGGAAAATATGATGGATATTGTAAAAGCTTGTGGTGGCATCAATGTCGCCGTTCATAAGGGCTCCCAATTTGGCATTGGGCTGCACATTGACCCATGTTACCGATTTGGGGTCGATGCCGACTGACTTTGCCAGGGCAGGCCACATTTGACGGGCAGCGTCCCAGGAGGGGTTACCGATTTTTTTGCCGGCCAAATCTTTAGGCCCTTTGATACCTGAAGATTTGAGCCAATATATACCATAGGGTGAATTGGCGTAAATATTCATAACCGCAATCAGGTTAGCGCCTTTGCCTTTTGCGACCAGCGCGGTTCCCAGATCAGCTAGTCCGATTGGATTTTTACCGACACCGGTACGTTTCGCAGACATGCTCGAGCCTTTACCCTGTTGGGGAATGAGGTCAATACCCGCTTCTTTGTACCAACCCTGTTGGATGCCATAATAATAGGGGGCATGATCTCCGCCGGCAATCCAGTTTAAAATGAATTCGACTTTCTCAGCCGCCATGGCTGTACCGGTTCCAAAAAGCATTGAAAAAACTAAAGCCGCTGCTAATAAAAACTTGCCATATCTCATATCAACCTCCTTCGTTGGCATCGCTTTTTTGATAACGATCCATGTTCAAAGATGTGATCACTCTGATTTTCTATACCGATGAAAAAATTCTGTCAATTGTAAAAAAGTGATGGAAGTTGAAAGCTCGCATCATGGATAACCTTATAATGAGCTATAGATCTGTAAAGAATTTATAGTATGGCTTATCTGTTGCCATCCTCAAAATCATCAAACCCAGCTCCATGGCATGATAATCGCCCCACATTGAGGATTCACCGCAAGGCACTTCCCGCCCCTGGGAAATATGGTCCCAGGCATTGGGGCGATGGTAAACGGAATGCAGTAAAAGTCCTTGATGATTGGGATCGGTAGAGAGGTAAGGTTCATCAAATAAGCGATCGGCTATTGTCAAGCCGGCCTGGAAATAGCGCTTGGCAAGCGGACGTTTCCCCTTCAGTTCAAGGTATCGCCCCAATCGAAGCAACCCCTGAGCTGAAATTGCGGCAGCCGAACTGTCGACCGGCTCGTGGTTGTTAAAAGGATCCGCCGGTCGTTCGAGGTAATCCCCCAAAAGGGCTAATCCGGGTGCCCCCGTATCCCAGTATGGAATTCCGTCCGTTGGTGTCTGCTCCAGATAAAAATCGGCCACAGCTGTAGCAACTTCTAGAAATCGCCGGAGAATTGATTCTTTTGTGGTAAACAAGCCGGGGGCGATACCGTCGAGTTCTTCGGCAGGCAGGGATTGCATGAATTCAAGCTGTTCGGTGTACCCCAGCAGAATCCATGCATGCCCGCGGGTCCAGGTAGAAAAAGGGGCATACCCCTGCTGGGTGCTGGGGCAGCGGTAAGTGCCGTTATTTACGTTAAAAATCGATTCATGTGCCACCCGTCCACGGACATCATAGGCATCGCGGTCTTGACCGAGGTAGACATTGTAACGCGCGGTGGTCTCGGCATGCTGCAGGGCCCTCTGCAGGAGATTGATTGTACAATCCTGCTCGGCCATCAGCACGTGGCCCAGCTGATGACTGACAACCAGCGCGCGCAGGGATCGTATGGTATCGGCGAAAAGAGAATGGGGACCATTAAACGAATAGATGTACCCCAGTTTGTCAGCAAGTGCTGTCCAGCGGGACGCCTGGACGGCACCTGACAGTTTCAGCGCCAGCTCGTAATATTTTTTTTGCCATTCATTTCCCGCGATACGGCCTTCGATCATCAAGCGCCGCAAATTGCCGTAAGTACTGATGTTGTTGAATCCGTGGTCATGGACGCCGGTATGACTCACATGCGGCGCCATGCGCTCAAGCGTTTGCCTGCGGCCGTATTCCAGAAATTGTTTTTCACCGGTGGCATCATATTGCAAAATAGCGCAGCCGAATTGAAAACCCTGAGTCCACTCGGTCCATCCCCGGGATGTGTATTTGCCTGCAACGGTAAAAACCGGGCTGGGGTCGCCATCCGTCCGGCTTGCTTTGATCGCCTGAATTTTTTGACCCGCACATTCAAACAGCGTCCGAATCCTGGGTCGAAGATCCTGAGGAGAGATGCGTTCGTTAATCTTTAGCATATCATGATCCCCCTTAAACCATGCGCCTCGGATTCCTTACAAACGTTTGATATGAAAACCACCATCGATATCAATCACACTGCCGGTAGAAAAAGGAAAGCTGCCGTTTAGGAGGGCGGCCACGGCCAAGCCCAGATCATGTGGCGTCCCCCATCGGGATTGAGGGACAAGACCTTCTGCAATCAGACTGTCATATTTTTCTTTGGCCCCTGCAGTCATGTCGGTCTGCATAATACCGGGACGCAGCTCAAAGACCTGAATATTGCAGTCCGCCAGCCGGGCTGCCCACAGCTTGCCGGCCATGGACAGGCCGGCCTTTGAGATGCAGTACTCGCCGCGGTTTGTAGAAGCCGTCTCCGCTGAAATCGAAGTGATGAAAATGACGGTGAACCCAGCTTCCAAAAGTGGTGTCGGCTTTTGGGTTAGCCAGTAATTCGCAACCCGCTGAGTCAGAAAGTAAGGACCCTGCAGGTTGATCCGGATAATCTCTTCAAACGACGCTTCGGTGGCCTCAACAATATCCCTACGATCTCTGGGGGCGATGCCGGCATTATTTATCAGCGCATCGATTCTGCCAAATTGTTTTAAACTATTATCAACGAGCCTCTGGCGGTCGTCTTTTTTGCCGATATCCGCCTGCAGCGCAATAAATTTTTGGCCGCTGTGGGTTTGCCGATCCTGGCATTCGGCCATCGTTTGTTCGGCGGCTTCAGCATTGCCGACATAATTAATGATGACCGAATAGCCATTTTCAGAAAGCTTCAGGCAAATACCGCGCCCCAACCCGCGGCTGCCTCCGGTAACGAGAATAACCGCTGTTGAATCAGACATGATCTGCAACCTCTTTTCCGACCAGAGACGGTTTGCCTTCAGTCAATTTTTTATAAATCGGCCGATAAACTTCGGCATCCTGTATGACGCAACCGGTAACGCCGTCCAGGCGCATCATTTCGGAACATTTGCCGCAGGCGATGCAGCATTTTTTGCGTTGCAGCGTGCCTGTATTGATGATATCCACCGCAAAATTTGGATAGGCAAATGACTGCCGGCCAAATCCTGCCAGTTGAAACCAGCCTTCATGTATCCCTCCGGCGGCACAGGCGACTCCAAATTCTCTTAACCATGAAAAACCGGTGGCGACGATCGCAATTTCCGGCACCGCTTTTTGGATGTCGCAGGCGATTTTCAGCATTCTTTCGACGCCATACAGCGGGTTCTCTTTCGGCATATAGGGACCGAAGTCGTATGGGCGACCGATATGCGGATTATAGTAAGGGTTGCCGCTGCTGATATTCATTAGTTTCACGTCCATGTCCCGCAACAGCTTCACCAGTCGAATGGGCTCGGAGAGGTCAACCCGGCGGTCATCTTGCGGATCGACACCCCACCCGTAGGGATAGGGGATGCCGTCATAGGCATTCATGCGTACGGTAACATCGATTGCATCGGATAATTTTTTTCGAATTTTGGCAATAATGTTCAGCAGAAATCGGGTTCGATTCTCAAAACTGCCCCCATACGGGCCCTCTCGGGTATGCGCGCCAAGCAGTTCGGAAATCAGGTAGCGGTGGCAGCTTTTAATATCAACCGCATCAAATCCAATTTCTGCAGCCAGAAGGGCAGCCTCGACATATTGATCTTCAAGTTCCTCCAACTGTGCATCGGTTATGATAAGTTTTTGAGCCGCAATCTTTTCATCCAGGTAGGGATTGGCGGCTGCAATAATCGGCCGGGGTTTTGAGATAGGTCTGCTGTATCTTCCAGAATGGGTTAACTGAATGACGGTATAGGGTTTGCGATTGGAACCGTTTTTATTCACGGCCGCGTTTATTGATTCTTTAAGGAGCGCCCTTAAATCTTTTAGGGTATCTTTGGTAATCAACAGTTGCCTCGGATTCGCCCGTCCTTCTGCAACAATCGCGGTGGCTTCGAACCAAACAAGCCCGGCACCGCCTTCCGCAAACCGAATATAACGCCGCCGGGTCAGCTCCGCCGGCGTACCGTCCGGATTTCCATCGCATCCTTCCATGGGATGAACAACCAATCGGTTCGGTATGGGGTTCTTGCCGATCTGAAGAGATTGTTGCAGAATGCCGGGATCATCCGAGAGGGGAAAATAAATACCCATTCTTTCTAATTCTGCTCGCACATCATCGATGGATGAAAATTTAAATCTTTTATGAGGTTCCATAGTTTTTCTGCCCGCGTTTCAAATGTTGCGTCCCACAAGTAATTTAAAAAGTACGGTTTTATTTAGGTGTCCAGCGGAGCACCTGAAACCATAATCGTTTAAAAATTCGACTGAGCTAAAATACACCACACGACATTTTTGCTAATTGTAAGGGGCAAAACACTAGCTTTGCGCAATAGTCTGTTTCAAAAACCGGTTGGCCAGTGTATCTAACTGCTTTATTTGGTCGTCGGTCAATTTGGGGTCAACCGTATTATTCATTAGCGCGTGTGCCTTTTCTTCTGCTCTGTGGGCGAGATCCTTGCTGCCCTGGCTTTCCCACTCTTCCCGGGGCAGGCGGAACAGCAGTTTGGGCATAAATAGCTCGGTTCGAAAATGATCGGCCGTATGAGGCTGTTCCAGAAACGATCCCGAGATCCCAACCTGTTTTATCAGTTCCACTGCCAGGGCTTCATCATTTACGGTAACGCCTTGCAAATAGCGTTGTAGGTAAGCGATAATTTCATCGTCTATTACCGCCTGAGCGGGAGAAAAGGTGAGTTCGGACTCCAGCTGGCCGACAGACCAGATATTGGAAACTCTGCTTTGCAAATGGGTTAAAAAACCGCATGTCTTTTCGATGGCTGTTTGCGCATCCGGGCACATCGATTCGGTTGAAACCCAACTGCCCGAAGGTAAGTTATAAAACCGACCCATTAGAGCGGCCATCTGGGCGAAAAGATGGTTTTCGGGTCCGCCGGTAACTGCAATACTGTTGCGCATGTCAAAGGTGTGGGCCAATCCGAGATTAAAGATACAGGGACGGCCCGGCTCAAGTATCTGATTGATGACAATGCCTGCCAAAATCTCTGCCGTCCCTACTGCGGTTGAACCTGCCAGGGTTACCGGTCCGGATACGCCGGCCATGGGTTCCCCGTTAATGGTGGTCGGAATGCCGTGACCGGCGGAACGCTTGAAGATTTCCAGCGCCAGATTTGTCCAGCGTAACGGGCCATGTGCCGTAAAGCCCACACTAAACCATGGATAGTTGCCGACCACTCTTTTCATTTCAACCATCATATCCGATCCCTGGGGCGTAAAGCACAGGACCCGAATATGTTTTTTGGTATTTTCAGCCATTGTGCGAAGTCCCACCACATCGCGCGCGCCGGGGGGGACGTCATCCAGCGCAAAGCCGAATACGCCATCCACATTTTCGAGCTGGTCAAGTAGACGTGCTACCCGTGCCATATCATCTTTGGTGAAGGGGCGAATGGCATCGTTTTCGTACATTTTTAGCCCCGGAACCGACCAGATAACGGCATCGCAATTTGCACTGACCGGTTGGCCGTTGCCTTCTTTATCTGCGAACACGAACTCACGGGGGCAAAGCGCAAGTTTTTCAGTGACCAATTCCTTTGGGAACCGAATGACGCCTGCGGAAACTCCTTTTTGTGCACCGGCATCCAGAAGCGCTTTGCAGATCTCATCATGATCCAATTTGATTCCCGGATCTTTCAACAGGGACATTGCGGCATTATGAATTTTTTCAGCAACTTCGTGTTCGTTCACATTTGGATTCATTTGATAAGCCTTTTCCGTGTTTGTGGTTTCAGAAAACAGATGACAGAAAACAGAAACAGTCTGCCCTTTTTCTTCTGTAATCTGTTTTCTGCCATCTGTCCTCTGAACACTAGATCGCCATTGCGGAGAAGCCGCCGTCGACCACCAGATTGGATCCGGTGATAAAGCTGCCGGCTTGCTCTGAGGCCAGTAATAAAGTGGCTCCGATAAGTTCCTCCGGTTCCCCGAAACGGTCCATGGGTGTCTGCCGCATAATGGCTTCGACTCTTTGGGCATCCAGAATTGCGCGATTTTGTTCTGCCGGGAAAAACCCCGGGCAGAGTGCGTTGACGCGAATTCCGTCAGTTGCCCATTCCCGTGCCAGATTCTGGGTCAGATTCACCAGACCGGCCTTGGCAAGGCTGTAGATAAAGGTCCGGCTTAAAGGCCGCACGGCTGCCATGGAGGACATATTGATGATGCAGCCCTTTTCTTTTCGCTCAACCCAATGCTTTCCGATTATCTGACAGGCCATGTAGACTGCCTTTAGATTTACATCTATGACAGATTTAAATTGCTCATCTGTAATTTCAAAATAAGGAGCGGGTGGCGCCACCGTTGCCCCGTTAATCCAGATGTCGATGCGCCCATACCAATCCAGTACCTGGGGGATAATCTGTGCAATTTGGTCTCTCCGGGTCACATCTGCTTTTAAGAAGCGGGCATCATCGGCGGTACACCGCCAGCGCTGAAAATGATGATCTGCTTTTTCTTTGTTTCGCCCGACCAATACCACCCGAGCACCGGCCTGCAGAAGTCCCCACCCCATTTCGCCGCAGAGTACCCCCGTTCCGCCAATGATCACTGCGACCCGGTTTTCAAGATCAAAAAGCGTTTTATAATATTTGCCTGGATCCTGTCGTTCCAATTTGGCCTCCTGATGTAAGGATTTTAAGGATATACGAATCGTTTTCGTTTCGTGTTGCGGGGCGCCGTTTTACATTTGGTAATCATTTAAAGATCAGCCTTGCGAATGTCAACAATTTAAAATAAATCTTTCTGGTCCCGCTGGATCTCATCCCTATGATCCAGATACAGATAAACTTGTCTTTTAAGCGATTCAATGCGTTCCTGATTGGACAATTTCCAGCGGTAAAGTTCATTTTGCAGCTGGCGACTTTCCTGGGCCAAAGCCTCGACCAGCTGAACTTTGGCAGGTTCCCAGAGCAGGTGAGCTTCTTCGGCCGGCAGGTCGATTTTTTGGAAATGCCATTGGCAGTAGCGGTCCCACCATTTTGAAGGAATTTCCCCGTTTGTTAACGCGCCTTCAAAATAGAAAAAGGTCCATTCCAGCTGGGGTGGCGAAATATGTAGATCCCGCGCGATATCACGCAGGGCCCGCCGGCCTTCGACGGTGTGCCCGTCGAAGGCTACCCAGTAGGGGAATTTGGGATCCGGCGGCCGCCCATCCGTTAGCGGCGGCAAATCACCGGTTACCGTCAGATAAGCGGCTGCCTGAATGACGGCTTTATCATGGGGCATACCGGCCTTTTTGAACCGGATGGCATTTTCAATCAGGATTTTTTTATGGGCGGAAGTTTTTTGCCAGCCGATCCATTGCCAGAAGTCATCGGGGCGCCGGATGGCATTGGCCACAATCTTGATGGTTTTGTCGTCGGGCGCGTTGTCCAGAACCGATGTGTCTCTTTGGGACAATGCATAGGCCAAATACCCGAGTCCGGTGGCATCCCGGGCCTTGACCGATCGTGTTACGCGGATTAGGGTGGCGGCCTTGCTGTGGAACTTTTTATTGAAAATTAATTCGGTTCCCAGCGGCCAGCATTCTTCAAAGGTGATGATGGCGGTTCGTATGCGATGCCAGTTTCTGTCTTTTGAACCGAGTGATTCGAGGAGGGCGCTGGCAGTCAAGACCAGATCGACATTGCCACGTCTGACTGCCTTTTGCAACAACGACCGATGTCGTTTTTCGGTTTTGGATCGGCTAATTGTCATTGCGCTAGCAAGGTGAGGATTATCGACGTACCCAAAGCGTCATCGAATCCTTTATTGATCTAATCCTCCCCGGAATCCGGGTGCTTCCGGAGCAAAGATGGCGATCTGATTTTCTTCCTCAATAACAACCGTTGTCCATTGTTTGCTCGAGTACCACACACCGATCCGGTTGCCTTTATGGTCCAATATGTGCGATCCATAGGGCGGATATCCGTAGATATTATCCATCTGATCGACCCAGCTTCTCAGCAGCTGGGCTGTGATATCAATCTCTTTCCACAATCCTTTGCGGAGTTTAAATTTATTCTTAACCCCGATAATCGCATACGGAACCGAGCCCCAGCCATGGGTGTAATACTTAAGATCCGGCAAAACCTGGTACGTTTCAAAAGCTTTGGTGACGTCCCGGCTACGTTCCAGCTTGCCGTATTTTAATTCTAGAACTGGAATTTCTAGGGCGTTGGAAAATACGGGCAGAACAATGAGAATACATGCCAGTATGATCATTTTTCTGAATAGGTCGGCTTGCAGAGATTGCATCTGGTTGATCCCTTCCCCCTCATCTGCTGGAATTTAAAATAAGTTGCGGTAAGATGGCATTTTAAGACGAACCCTGCGGCAACTTTCCATTGATCGAAGTGTCCCACAGTGCGCCTCTGGCGGCAGAGTCAATTTGGCGAAGGCGATTAAACCCCCTGATCCAAAACCGCTTCTTGTACCGCCCCTATATTAACACGCAATCGTTTCATGTCAATTTGATCCTTATCTGAAATATTTTCTAAAATATTAGAAGTGGTTTCAAGATCTCAGATCTATTTAGAAAAGATCAAACAGGCGCTGCAACAATTCGACCGCTTTTTGAGCCATCAGCCGATGCCCCGCTTTATTGGGATGCAGGCCATCTTCGAGAAAGTATTTTTCCTCAACGGCGCCGGAATCATCACAAAAGGGGTGGTAGAAATCCAGGCAGGCAATATCGTTTTGTTGCGCCAATAGCGTTAAGCGCTCCACCAGCGCAGCTAAATTTTCGTGACACCTTTTATAGCCACCTTGCGGTGCCATAAAATCTTGATGGCGTGCTTTCTCCACATGGATGGGTATGGGAAGGCCAACGAGCGGGACGATATTGTGATACTCGGCCTGACAGGTCATCGTAAAAATATTGGCCTGAATCGACCTGAGGTCGAGATCCCACCACAGGTCGTTGGTACCGCCCATAATTATGACATAGTCGGGATGATGCCGAACCACGTCATGGTAAAACCGGCTCAGCAGGCCGGCGGTGGTATCCCCGCCGATACCGCTGTTGATTACCTTTATTTTAAGCCGGTCTTCAACCAATGACGGCCAGATAGCCGGGTCATCCAGTTCTGAGGCCTGGGTGACACTATCCCCATGACATACCAGTACTTTCATCTTTTCCGAATAAAATCTTTTATGGATTTGAGCAGCGGTTTGCGGATGCGAACTTTGAGGTACAGATCTCCTGCTTTACCACCGCCTTTTCCTTTTTCACCCATTCCCGTTAGGCGAATGGGTTGATTGTGTTTGATCCCCGGTGGAATTTTAACAACCAGCTTTTTATCCCTTTTCCTCAAATAATAGGCATAGGGTCCCCCCTGCCGGGCGAGTTCCGGGCTGAGTGAGATCGTGTCGTTAATGTCGGAACCGTCCTCCGGAAATTCAAACCCGCTGAATTGCTTTAAAAAAAAACGGGTGATTTTACCGATGCTTCCCTGCAATGGTAAACCGGAATAATTCATCCCCGCGGCTTGCCGGGGGCCTGAAAAATAATAGCTTTTCGCAAAAAATCCGGGTTTTCGAAATTGGTAACGCTGATAACCCTGGCCGTAAAACTCCTTAAAGATCTCATCAAATCCTCTTAATCCGAACGCCCGGGCCATCTGTTCCAGAATTTGATTAATATCCGAGCCGCTGAAAATATCCTGTTCAGAGTAGTTTTGTCTGAACTGGCTATAGGCCGAAGCGCCGAACTGCTGCCTGAGGGTATCGTATTCGCGACGTTTTGCTGCATCCGACAGAACCGCATAGGCTTCATTGACCCGCTTCATTTTATCGGCCGCCTCCGGATTCCCGCTGTTTCGATCCGGATGATATTGAAATGCGAGTTTGCGGTAAGCCGCTTTGATTTGCTTTGGACTTGCCTTTGGGTCGACATCTAAAATCTGATAATAGTCATTTTGGGGCATTATGATTCATCCTAACCCGGACAAAATGGAACAAAAAAAGATCACAAAAGCACGAAAGTTCGAAGGCACTAAGAAAAGAAATGAAAAAAATTCGTGTTTTCCTGATTAACCTCAACCCTTGTCTTCCAACTGGGATTCATAACGCTTGGCATCCCGGCAGGCATCTTTATATCCCAATTTGCAGGCGGTTTTGGCACTTTCCAAGGCTTTTTGCAGGTCCCCTTTTTTAAAAAAAATGCGGCTTCGCATATAGTGAGCCCACCCGTTATCCGGCTTCAGTTCGATCGATTTGTCCAGGTGCGTGAGACTTTGATCATATTTATTGCGACGCATAAACAGCCAGCCCAGGTTATCGTATGCGGGACTGTACCGCGGATTCAAATCCACCACCGCTCTCAAATCCCCAATGGCCTCATCATATTGCCCCATTCGAATAAATGCTCGGGCACGCCAGAAATAAGCTTCAGCATTTTCCGGATCAATTTCAATCGCCTGACTCAGTTCCTCCAGGGCTTTTTTAAACCGGTTTTCCTTATAATGGTCGTAACCTTTGCGCAAATGCCTTTTTGCGAGTTGGGCTTGTTGGTTTTTAGGCTGGCGCGTTTTCGTAAATTCGCCGAAGATTATTTTGCCATACTGGGAAACCTCTTTAAGCATTTCGGAAACCGTTTCAAGCGGTCTGTTCAAAACACCGCGCTCAAGGTTCACGGTAAAATACACCCCGGCCGCAACCAGAACGATCAATACGACGCTGAATATACCAATGGCCGTATAATCCTTTTTTCCCTTATCCCGCGGACTCATGGAGAGCACGGAAGATGTATCATATTCGGGTTGAGTGCCTGATGTTTTTCTGCTGGAAGGTAGCGGTTGCGCTAAACCCGTTTTGCGCTCGACGGACAGATCCTTACCGCATTTCTGGCAGGTGGCTTGCAATGCCGGCTGATCGGAGTCGTCTTCAGGAATATCGCCGGCTGTCTTGCACACCGGGCATATAAATTTCATTTTAATCTCCTTTGATTATGCTGGATTTTCAAAAGAGTCCCTGCATGAAATATAACACTCAATTTATCTGTTGTCTTCACTCAATATGCCCTGAAGTTTTCTGCGACCGGTCCCATTCGGAGCGGTTTTTCTCTTTTACCAGGTAAATGGCGGGCAGACTGACAACCGTTACCAATCCTTTGAGGATGACGTTGGCAAAAAATATGGACCAGACAACCGAATTCGGCAACATCAGTCCGAATGCCCCCCAGCAAAAAATGAGACTATCGATCGGAATACTGACCGCATTGCTGCTGAGCACCCGCGCCCACTGATATTTTCGGGTGATGCGGCTGACCCAGAAGTGGTATACTTCGGTATCGATCAGCTCACCGATCACCTCGGCAACAATGCTGGCCATAACAATTCGCCACACCGGGCCGAGGATTGTCGCAAATTCCTCGCCCAGCCCCCAGGAGGGATCCTGGGGCAGCCAGGCGGCAAATTGAAAGAAAACCACCATGAAAAGATTAATGGCTGCCGCCAGAATTATCACGGCACGTGCGGCCGTCTTGCCAAGTTGCTTATGGACCAGGTCACGGATGGTAAAGGTAAGCGGATAAATAAATGTTCCGGCGTCAACACTGAAACCGGCAATCAGGGCAATTTTCAGGCTGCCAATATCAGACAACAACTGGGCGGCAATATAAATTGAAACAACGATAATTCCGGATCTGGAGATGGCCTTGATGTCGTCTGTTTTGCAGGAATCAGCAACCATAATTTAAGGCCTTTGCCGGCCGTTTTCAGCAAACTGAGAGATCTCCAACCAGGCTTTGGCATCAAATTTAAGCGTCGAATCGCCGCACATCCGAAAGGCCTCGGCGGGGGAGATCATCAGGACGTCTATCACCTCAAATTCGGTGTTGGCTCTATTGGAAGGCTTACCTTCACATTCGACATAAACCATCGCTACGGATTCATCGGTCATTCCGGGAGAGGAGTAAATGGGGGGACTGATCTTTAAAAATCGGCTGACCGTTAAGCCGGTTTCTTCCTTCAATTCGCGACGCGTGGCCTGCTCAACAGATTCGCCTTCGTCTATCAGGCCGGCCGGGAATCCATATTCATAATCGTTCAATGGCACCCGATATTCGCGGGTGATTACCATTTTATCAGTTGCGCTGTGAAACGGGACGATGACCACGGCATCCGGTCGATCATACCGGCCGGTCACGCATTTGGGCTCTTTTTGCCGCGTTGCTAATTGCCACGATTTTTCTTCACCGGTTTTGGCGACATATTTGACATCAAAGAGGTTTAGCCACTTTTGATGCGTCAGCTTCTTGGATTCCTTTATCGTGATCATGTTCTCCTCTATTTAAAATTCGCCACAACCGTACCACCCTTATTCGGGTTGGAACGCTTCTGTTTTGCGGCATATGTTGTCCCATTCTTCTGTCACCATTTTTTGGATCTGGGTGACATCCGCTTTGCTTAAATGCGCAAACCGTCCCTGGGTTTGCAAATAATCTTCTACCGGGCGGTCACCCTTATAATTCAAGGTGTACCGGGTTCCGTTTTCGATCTCATAGAGCGGGAAAATATTGGTCTGCACGGCCAGCCGGGCGATTTTAACGGACGTCTCTGAGGGCGCACCCCACCCGGTAGCACAGGAGGCGAAAACATGGATGAACCGCGCCCCCCCTTTTTTGCCTTTGGCCTTTTTGAACTTGGCCATCATGTCTTCCGGGAAAGCAATGCTGGCTGTCGCTGCGTAAGGAATCCGATGGGCAGCCATGGTTTCCATTATATTTTTTTTACGGGTTTTTTTCCAGTCCTGACCCGGGGTGGTGGTTGTGCGCATGCCGTAAGGTGTGGATGAGCTGCGCTGCACGCCGGTGTTCATATAGGCTTCATTGTCGTAACATACGAAAATGCAATCTTCATTGCGTTCAACCGCGCCGCTAAGGGACTGAAAACCGATGTCAAATGTGCCCCCGTCACCCGCCCATGACAGCACCGTTGTTTCGGTATCGTCTTTCATGTCTAAAGCCGCCCGGACGCCGCTGGCGGCAGCACCGGCAGTTGCAAACGCCGTGTGCAGTACCGGTATGTTTAACGCGGACTGCGGGTAAGGGCCTATGATTATCGACGCGCAACTGGCCGGTATAACCATGATGATGTTTTCGCCCAAAGCCTTCAGTGCAAACTTGATTGCAATGGCGGCACCGCACCCGGGACATCCCAGATGGCCCGGTTTAAAATAATTTTCATCGGTCATGTTTAGCGTTGCCATGATTCGACCGTCTCCTGATCCAACCCGACCCACATATTTTCGGTTCGGGGGCGATCCGCCTTTTTGGTTTGCCAGTAAATATCTTCGATTGTTTCCGGGGTTACATCCCGGCCGCCCAGTCCGGCAATATATCCATAGACCTGGGGCGGCGATTCAGCTTGATAAAGGGCGGCCTTGAGCTCCTGGGCAAATATACCGGAAGCGCCAAATGAACAGTTGCGATCAACCACCGCCACTTTTTGCTTGCCGCTGAGAATCTGCCGGACGAAATCCACCGGAAAGGGGCGAAACAATTTCAGTTTTAGCAGGCCGGCTTTTTCACCCTTTGAGCGCAAACGGTTTACCGCCTGGCGACAGGTGCTGACTGTCGTTCCGGCGGTTACGAAGATAATTTCAGCATCCCCGCACTGCACGGCTTCGGCCGGGGTGTGCTGCCGCCCGAAGATGATCTCAAATTCTTCGGCAATGCGGGCATAATTTTCCGGGACCTTTTCCATGGCCGTTTGAATATTATAGCGCATCTCCATATAGGCATGCGGAGCTACAAATTGATTGAAGGCGCCCGGATTGGCGGGATCGAGTTGAAACCGGGGCAAAAATGGCGGAAGAAACCTATCCACCGGCCCCTGATCGGGCACATCAACAGGTTCATAGGTATGCGAAAGGAAAAAGGCGTCCAAGACCACCATGACCGGCAGGTTCACCGACTCGGCCAGCCGATACGCCATCAGGGTCGAATCGAGAACATCCTGGCTGTCTTCACAATACATCTGAATCCATCCGGTATCGCGCTGGCTGAGGCTGTCGGTTTGATCCAGCCATATGTTCCACCCCGGCCCCAGCGCGCGGTTGACCTCTGCTATGACAAGGGGCAGGCGCGCGCCCGAGGCCCAGTGCAAAAGTTCATGCATATAGGCCAGACCATGAGAGGAAGTCGCCGTAAACGTGCGGACGCCGCCGCTGGCGGCACCGATGATCGCCGCCATGGCCGAATGCTCGCTTTCCACACAAATAAAACGGGCGTTCAGCGTTCCCTTGGCGCAGAAATCCGAAAGGGCTTCCACAATATGCGTTTGCGGTGTAATGGGGTAGGCAGCGATCACCTGAACTTTGGCAAGTCGAACGGCTTCAGACACTGCCTGACTTCCTTCAGCGACCTGTCTCATAGGTCCTCCTCCTTCAGTGCCATGGCATTGCGGGGGCATTCTGCAACACAAAGGCCGCACCCTTTACAGTAGTCCAGGTTGATGTTTCGCCCGGAATCTTCCACAATCACACACATATCAGGGCAATACAGGCGGCAGTAATCACATGCGTTGCAGATGCCGCAATTAAAACAACGCCGGGATTCCTCCAGGGCCGCTTCCTTTGAAAGCGTGTATTCAACCGGTAAAAATGATTGCCTGCGATCATGGGGGGATAGTGCCGGTGCAATCGTTCGGGGAGCGCTTTCAAAATAATGCGTGTTGATTTCGCCATAGGACACAATATGCGGATTTCGATCCTGCCGCTTTTTGCTCAGATACATGCTCATGGAGACAGCCGGCCCGGGACCGACCCGGCAGCCGGTGACGGCTTTTTCAACGGCATCCCAGCCGGATTTGAAGTAAGTATCCAGGGCAATGGCGGCCTGTTTTCCGGAAGCAATGGCATCGGCGACGCTTTTAACACGGTTGGTGAGGTCGCCGCCGCAGGCGATCGGCACATCGGCATTAACGAGTTCGCAATGGCTCAGGCTCAGAGCCGGGTGTTCGGTGAGCGGCCTATTCTGCCACGGACCTGCAGGTTCAGCACCGATGGCGGTAAAAATATGGTCGATTTGAAGGGATTCGGTTTTGTCACCGTCCGGTACCACCCGGGCCCGGCCTTCTATTTTTGTGGTGCTGACCTTCATTTTCTGCAGCGTGACCGCATATGCGGGCAGGCGGGATGCCGAATCGCCGGCGACCTCCTTGATGTGGATCGGGGCTAAAAGCTCTTTTAGCTTGACGCCCTCATCCAGCGCCATTTGCAATTCAGGATCGAAGGCCGGCATATCCTGCCGCCGCCGGCGGTACACAATGATGGGATCAACTTCGAGGCGCACCAGGGTGCGGGCCACGTCAATAGCGGTATTCCCTCCGCCGATCACAGCCGCAGTGCTCTTGGCATTTAACGACATGGCCTGCCGGGCCCTTATGTTATAGAGAAATTGCAACCCGTTGATTGTTTTTTGCGCGCCTTCAATTTGCAGATCGATGGCACGCCCGTATCCGCAGCCGATGAAGACAGCATCGTATTGGGCTTTGAAGGTTTCCAGCATTTCACCGGTAACGGGCGAGCGGCGATGTATGGCTACCCCCAGTTTTTCAATACGGTCGATTTCTTTATCGAGCACATCCTGGGGCAGCCGGTAGGTCGGTATGCCCCAGCGCAAAATGCCGCCGGGCTCGGGCTGTGCTTCGAATACCTCGCAGCCGAATCCCAGACGCGCTAAAAAGTAAGCCGCCGCGAGACCCGCCGGGCCGGAGCCGACAATGGCCACTTTCTTACCATTGCCGGGCCGGGTTTCAATTTTCGGGGTCTCCTTGCGGCTGATCGCCTCGTCGCCTAAAAATCTTTCCAGATGGTGGATTGCGACCGGATCATCCATTTGACCGCGGTTGCAGGCGCCTTCGCAGTTATGAAAACAGACGCGGCCACACACGGCGGGAAACGGATTCTCTTCTAAAATCGTTTCCCAGGCTTCCGGAACCAGTTTCTGGGATACGAGCATTTCAATGCGCGCGATATCTTCGCCCGCAGGGCAGGCGGCGCCGCACGGCGAGGTCTTTTCATCATACAAGGGTCGGACATAGCGCCAGGAGCCGGTTTTATTGATCTCGGTCGACGCGGATGAATGCGGCAGAAATAAACTGATTTTCGAATCCTTGTATGCGGTCATCTGTCAATCACTTTCCACGAAACGGACCTGTTCATAGGCTTCTCGGGAGGCCTTGATATTGTTTTCAGGTTTGGTCGTGATCTCCGCTTGAATGGCATCCGCAATGATATCCAATGGCGGCACTCCCATCATCCGTGCAAAAGCGCCGATCATCGCCGTGTTAATGATGGGATGCGTGCGGGTTCCCAGGTCGCATTTGACCGCAATCTGGGTGGCATCTACAAAAGCCAGCCGATAGCCTGAAAATGCGTCCCGCCTTTGCGGAGGGTCAGGGGTGTTCAACAAAATCCATCCGCCCGGCTTAAGCCCTCTGGTCACGTCCACACTTTGAAGCAGCTTGGCATCCTGTACGACCACATGATCAGGTGTGTACACATTGTTGCGCGCCAGGATTTTTTGTTCATCCAGTCTTAAATACGCTTCAACCGGTGCACCTCTTCTCTCGACACCGAAGAGCGGAAAGGTCTGAACATCGTAGCCGGCTTTGAAAAACGCCTTTGCCAGCAGAATCGAGGCCACTACAGTGCCCTGACCGCCACGGCCATGAAAACGGATTTCCTGCATGTTTTGTCCATGTGATAGCTTACGGATAAATGCTTATGAATTCTTCCCACCGCTGATCCGGGGGCTGTTATATTATATTAAATTAGCCGCACTGTCAAAGCGCCAGGCCATCATGAAGATCATACAATTTATTATAAACGCTGTCAGGTTGGCATTTAAGCCCTTATAGAATCCTAAAGTTTTGTGTCAATTCCGCCGATATATACCTGTAAGGCAACTTGGTCCACCGGACCTATTATAAAGATGACGTATGCAGGATTTAGGGGGGATGACTTTCTGGTCGATTCCGATGGAATCCCGTCGGAAATTCGCGCGGTTCTCGCGCAATTCAAAAAGACGTTAATTTTTACATGACTTATGAAGTTTAAATTTTATTTATAAGGATCAAAATGGCCAGTTTATCTGATTCCGAAACTAATTCAGATTCTGTTTCAAATAATCCAGAATACGCTGAAAAGCGCAGCGGGCAGGACCGGCGCACCCATCAGTTCCCCAAATGGAAGTACCTGTTATTTTCCGGCAGGCGGGCCAGAGCCCGCCGGCAAGAGGATGTGCACCGGACGTTTTATTTTGATCGGTACAGTTCCAATCTTTTTGCGGCCATTGTCGCTATCCTGATGCTGAGCGTGCTCGACGCCCTGTTAACGCTGTATTTGATCGAAAATGGTTCAAAAGAGCTTAATCCGGTCATGTGCTATTTCATCGAACACGGTCCCTTTATTTTCATGGGGGCAAAGTATTTCTTAACCTGCACAGGTGTCATCATTCTGTTGCTATTTAGAAATGTTTTGCAAAAGCGGTCGATTACGCACACCCAGCATATTTTCTCCTTTATCATCCTTGCCTTTACCTCCGTGATTGCGTGGGAACTTTATTTGATCTTTTTTGTCGTATCTTGACATTTTAAAAGCAAAGCCTATTATATATAAAATTTTTAAAAAGGAGTGTTTGATGCCGATTTACGAATATCAATGTAAGGCCTGCTGCCACTGCTTTGAAGCGCTGGTGCTATCCTCCAGTGATCCGTCTCCCGAATGCCCGAAATGTCAGTGTGGAAACGTCGAAAAACTCATGTCGGCGGGTTGTGTCCGGCCCCGGGGTATTGCCACCGGTTCCGGCGGATTTGATGCCCCGGCCTGCAAGCCCGGCGGTTGAGCGATTTAAATGGCGCCTCAGTTGGAGGCGCTAACAGTTTAAAACGCATTCATGCTTTCAAACGCAGAAGTTCTTTGCCTGCAAAAAAAACGAATCCGATTAAATCCGAATTTCAAAAATTTTGCATCAGATTCCTTAAAATCATCCATATCAATAAATGTTTAATGAATTATCGCAGCCTGTTAACCAGGGTGGATCGGCTTCTGGAAAGTATCCGGCGCCGGTATTCCGGCCAGATTGTATGTCACAGGGGTTGCGATTGCGGCTGCCGTAATTTATCGGTTTTTCCCATTGAAGCCCTATCTGTGTTCAAGGCCGTGCAGGATCTGTCCGAGAAGGCAGGTGCTAAAATCAGGCAACGGGCGGCATCCGCTTCGTTCTGGGACTGCCCCCTGCTGGAGGACCGCGCCTGCTGTATATATGCCTTTCGGCCTGTCATCTGCAGAACCCATGGTTTTCCGCTTCGGACGTATTACAAGGGGCGGCCATCGATCGGTTATTGCCGAAAGAACTTCAAAGATATGCCTTCAATTCCAAATGATGCCGTCATTGATCTGGATTTCATCAACCGCACCCTCAGAACCCTGAATGAATCCACTGTGGGTGAACTGGCCCATGTCCTGCAGCTGCCAGGGCGTTTATCTATTGCCGAGGCTATTTTAATAGAGGCGAATTTTTAGGATGACGCGTGTTTTGTTACTCCAGCTGCCGGTCCCGCGTTTAAACTATGGTGTGCAGACCGCTAATATTCCACTGGGTGCTGCCTGCCTTAAGCAGGCAGCCCGAAGCGTACCCGGAGTGCAGGTCGATATTTTGCCCGAAAGTGTTGCTTCCTATCTCGGCGATGCGGCCCTGCTTAAAATCCTCTTTGATCGCAAACCGGATATTGTGGGTTTTACGGTCTACTGCTGGAATTTGAGGCGGTCAATTTATTTTGCAAAAGAATTAAAAGAAAACTATTCGCCGCGCATTGTCTTTGGCGGTCCCGAAATCACCCCGGACAATTCGGCTCTCGATCGGCGCTACGTCGATTTTTTTGTTTACGGGGAAGGCGAAGCCGTCTTTATTAAACTGCTTCAGGATCCGGCAGTCTGGGAAAAAAGAAGTTCAATGCAAACGGCCGGGGCCATATTTAAAAGAAGTCCAAGTCCCTACTTGCTGAATGTGCTGGAGCCGGAAATCGAAAATTTGATGCTTCTTGAAACCCAGCGGGGCTGTCCTTATCGGTGTGGATACTGCTACTATAATAAATCGCATGATCGGCTGTCCTGTGTCGATGAAGTCCATTTGCTTCAAGGCGTCCAATGGGCGCTTGATCACCAGGTCAAGGAGTTATACCTGCTGGATCCGTCCCTGAATGTGCGTCCCGATCTCAAATCCCTGTTGAAAAAAATCAGCAGAATCAACAAAGACCGCAAACTGGCCATCGTCAGTGAAATTCGGGCCGAAGCCGTTGATGCGGAATTGGCCGGCTTATTTGCGGCCGCGGGTTTTTCCTGGTTTGAAATCGGTCTGCAAAGTACCAACCCGCGGGCACTGCAAATCATGAACCGGCCCGCCAACATCCAGCGGTTTGCAAGGGGCGCCAAACTTTTAAAAGAAAACGGTATTGTGCCGGCAATCGATCTCATCGTGGGATTGCCCGGAGACGACCTGATCGGATTTGACCGCTCCATTGAATTTGTGGCTCAAAAAGATCTGCAGGATGATATTCAGGCCTTTCCGTTATCGGTTCTACCGGGAACCGATTTTCGCTTAAACAGCGATAAGCTGGGCCTGCGTTTTGAAGAAGCGCCGCCATATACGATTATTGAAAATCCCACATTTTCCGCTGAAGATTTGCTGCTGGCATTTGATCATGCCGAAGTTCGCTTTGATGTTGTTTTATACCCCATGCCGGATCTGGATGTCTCCTGGCGGCTCCATGACCAGAACCGGTCTGCCCCGTTGGCAGACATCGGCGTAAGGATCGGAAAAGAGAGCTTTATCGCCAAACTCCAGCTGGATTCCGAACGGCCGATTAATGAACTGGCATCTCTGGCCGGGCGGCTGACAACCCCCTATCAAATCATTATCCATCCCGATCTCAGAGATCCGGGCTTCATCGGGAGAACCCTGAAAATTTTAACCGCGATCAATCCGTTTACGCCCTTAGAGTTGATCTTTCTTGAGCCGGAGTCGCTGCCGGATACCGCTGCTCTGCTGCCCGCTGCCAGACTGCGCCGCCCCCATTTCCTGGACCTGGATTTGCGCTATCTCTTCCCAAAAGAAGGCAATCGGGCGGTCTTATTTACGCTGGTCTCAAAGCGCGTCAGCCATCAATTTAGAGGTGAAATGGAACGACAGGTATTCTGGTGGCAAGGGCGGCAGTTTCCGGAAATGGACGATTTGGAGGCCCTGTCGGAGTTAGACGGGGTCCTGGTCGATGTATCCGGATCGAACCATGAAGTTGAAAGGTGGCAGGATCGTTTTGCCGGGCATGCAGCGGATATTCCGTTTATCGGCTTTGCGGATGTGCGCTTGCAAAAACGCTGGCTGCTGCTGACCATGCCGGATGATTATGTCCGCAAAGTACTAAACTGGGAGAGTTTGCGTTCATAGATGGAAAAATGGATAGGGTTGCACGCTCGACATCAGACCCAACTTGAAGCCACTTCTGGTCAAATCATGAATAGCAACCAGCCAAGAAAAATCGCACAACTGCATGATGAAGATGCGATCAGAATCTGATTTTTGATAGAAAAGAATTTTTCGTTACGCAAGTTAAAGGAAAGCATGGCCTCATCGGCAATTGTTTTGAGTTCCGGGCGCGCTAGTCCCGTTACCTCATGCAAAGCATTCAGGGTATGTTCCACGCCCCGCAGATTCTGCCTTTCCTGCTGCTGCCGGTCTGATTGCGCAAAGGCGCGTCTCCGGATTTCCCTGTTAATCCGTTCACCTAATTTGTGATTCATTTTCCCTCCTTCTTTACTAAAAGTCCCCCGGAAAAAATCAGATCCGTTTTTTACAGCTCCAGCGATTCTCCGGGATTCATGACGGTTACTTTTGCGGAGGTTTCCTTTTGCACGCGCTCGGCCCAGGCATGCGGGTCCTGTTTGATGATATCAAACGTATTGTAGTGAATCGGAACCACCTGTTTGGGTTCTATCAGTTTGACCGCCCTGAGTGCATCATCGGGACCCATGGTGAAATTATCACCGATGGGCAAGATTGCCAGATCAATACCCTCCTCCCCGATCAGCTTCATATCATAGAACAGGCCGGTATCACAGGCGTGATAAATTTTACGGCCCTCGATGTAAAACAGAAAGCCGCCGGGATTGCCGCCATAGGATCCGTCCGGAAGCGCCGATCCATGCAGGGCGGTTGTGAGTTTGACCCGACCCCAGGGAAAATCAAAACCGCCGCCGATGTGAAGGGGGTGCGCTTTTTCGATTCCCTGATTTACAATCCAGGTCTGGATCTCATAATTTGAGATGACGGTTGCACCGGTTCTCCTGGCGATGCCAATCGTATCTCCCAGGTGGTCGCCGTGTCCGTGTGATACGAGGATATAGTCTGTTTCGATTGCATCCGCTTTTATCGTTGAGAGCGGATTGCCACTGACAAATGGATCCGTCAGCAGCCTGGATTGCTCGGTCTCGATTAAAAAGCACGCATGACTGTGCCAGGTGATTTTGATTGCCACGTCACACCTCCTTTCCGTATTAAAAGGCAATTACAGGAATTTTTCTATTTTGGCGTTCTTTTTGAGCTCATCAAAGTAAAGCTGGCGTTCGGTCCTAAGTTTTTGATCTTTTATATGTTTATTAATTCTGTCTTTGACTTCTGCATAGGCGATTTTTTTTGCCGGTTGCCTATCAGAGACCTTAATCAGGTGATAGCCGAATTTGGTTTCGACAATATCACTGGTTTCATTAGGTTTTAAACCAAAGGCAGCATCTTCAAAAGGCTTGACCATCTGACCACGCCCGAAAAAGTTCAGATCACCGCCTTTCGGGGCACTGGGGCCTTCGGAATGCGTTTTGGCAAGTTCCGCAAAGTCTTCCCCTTTATCTAATTTTTCCTGTATCGCCTTGATTTTTTTGCGGGCTTCGGTTTTCTCTTCGTCAGATGCGTCTTGATCCACTTTGATTAAGATATGGCTGGCCCTGACCTGCTCGGGCTGCTGGAAAAGTTGTGGATTTGAATCGTAAAAAGTTTTGCTTTCGTTATCGGTGATTTTTATTTTCTGGTCAACCTCTTTGTCAAGCAGTTGCTGAATAGCCAAGTCGCGCTTGATATCCGCCTTTATTTTTGATTCGGTTAACTTGTTTTCTTCAAGCGCCTTTTTAAATTCGGCCTCGCTCGGAAATCGTTTTTTGACGGCCGCTAATTGCTCGGTGACGGTCTCGGGTTTCACCTCAATTTCCTGTTTCTTGCTTTCCTGAAAAAGCAGTTCACCCACAATGAGGCTGTCCAGGATGTTGTTTTTAATGGCCGGCATTTGAGCATCGGGAATCTGCTGTCCGCTCTGAGCAGCTCGCCGAAGTTCATAATCCAGCACGCGATCAAATTCCCCCTGGGTAATGATGGTACCGTTGACCACGGCAACCATATCACCGGGGGCTTTTTTGTCTGCCGCCCAACCGACAGCGGACACCAGCATAAGGGTCAAGGCAACCGCGGCCTTACCTGCAAGTCCAATTTTATTTGAATTCATAGAACGATCTCCTTAGAATTTAAGTCCAAAAGAAAAGGACTCCTTAGGGTCCTTTTCTTTTAAGAAAAATAAAGAATTTTTAATAAAAAAAATGTTACTCTGGAATTGGCGGATCGCTTTTGCCGAAATCGATCCTCAATTATGAGCCACAGGCTTATTTTTATTGTAAAACACCGCAACCAAATTTTCAATAGCTTAAGCCCGCTGAATTTAAAAAGGGTGGATGTTCAATCCTTTAATCTCATGCAGGTCTTGCATTTTGTTCAAATCAATGCGTGCCGGCTAGCGGATCATCAGAAATGCGTAGCGATTCATCTCCTGATAATAGTCGGTGCGCACCTCAATGGGAAATCCAAACTGCCTGACGGTGGAATAGACATCCACGGCCATTGATTCCGGCGAGGGGCGGGCGGATCTCGGCTGCTTGCACCCTTCACGGGTTGCCGTACAGTCTGCACAGATGCAGCAACTGTCCATAAACAACAAAAAGGCTCTTTCATAACCGGCTAGAAAAACGTCGCGTTCCAGTTTGGACAGCTTTACGTTTACTTTCTTTGACCACTTGTGGCGGTTTTCGGGCTTGTCCACTGCTTTTTCAAATCGGAAAATGACGGCATCCTGATATTCGCTAAAAAATCGTTCACATTCGGAAACAGACGGCACGTTTGGCGGACAGCACGCATTTCTACCATACTCCCCGCAGCCGTACATGCACTTCATACGCACCCATTGCGAGACGATGATTTTGCGAGGATCGATCCATTTGTAATCCGTATATCCCTTCTCCTGAAACAGCAGGTCCAGTCTCTTACGCTCTTTTGCCGTAATGTCGGACTTGGCTCCCATTCGATTCTCCTCCAGGGTTAAATAGGCTCAATTTTTACGATTTTGTCAGAAACGGGCCGGTATTTTTACAGTTATGTAATATCATGTATCGTTTCAGAATCAATAAGGGGCATTTATATTATTTATAACATGCTGAAATTAATATAAAATATAAAATATGGGCACCATCCTTCCATTTGGCATTGGCCTTGCTTTAGATATTGAAAATATCCGTTTGCCGAAATGATATCGGACTGGAACTGAAGGAGCAAGAATGGATTTACATACGAACTTTCAGGGGAAGCTGTCAATGGAATCCATGGAGGTTGATGAAAATAAATGCGCCTGTTGCCGGCGCGATTTAAAATCACCCACCGACCGGATAAGCGCTAAAAAATATAATATCTGCGATTCCTGTTACCGAAGCCTTGTCTATCCGGAAATAGACGGCCGCCGCCAGGAAAATATCTAGAAGTGTTTCAAAACCACTTCTAATTACGGCTTCGGCCTTACCTGATCCCTTCTTTTCTTTTTCGGATAGTCCCGGCGGCGGTCTTTTCCGGTTCCTGTTATCCTGTTTCCCGTTTTGCCTTTTCGGCGCAGATGGGCTTTTCTTTTGGCGTCACCGTATTTTCCGAATCGGCCGGCCATCGTCAGAAACTTCCTTTCTATTGATAGCGGTAATTTCAAGCGTGCGTCATCCCAATTTAACCTTCCGGATAGAAATCTACAATAAAAAAGTTGGTGCTGCCCTGTAGGCGGGATCTAAACGATTGCCGCCTTTTGAAGCAATGACACCGCCTGCAGCCATGCCATTGTATTGACCCGCAAACCCCGTTGTGGAATAATATACATATACCGCAAAAGCGATGCCAATTTAAAGGAGGACAACCCATGAAGCCACAGGATTACATCGCGCTGGAAGACGAATTCGGTGCCCATAATTACAAGCCGCTGGATGTCGTTTTAAGCCGCGGTGAAGGCGTCTGGGTATGGGATGTGGAGGGCAACAAATATTTGGACTGCCTGTCGGCCTATTCGGCTGTCAACCAGGGTCACTGCCACCCGAAAATTATGGGCACCATGATCGAACAGGCGCAGACACTTACGCTCACGTCCCGGGCTTTTCGCAACGATCAATTGGGCCTGCTTTATAAAGAGCTTTGCGAACTGACCAATTCCCATAAAGTATTGCCGATGAATAGCGGGGCCGAAGCGGTGGAGACGGTCATCAAAGCCGTTCGCAAGTGGGGTTATCAGATCAAAGGCCTTCCCAGGGATAAGGCTGAAATCATCGTTTGCGAGAACAATTTTCATGGCCGAACCATCGCCATCGTCGGGTTCAGCACCGATGTGGCTTCCCGGGAAGGCTTCGGTCCTTTCCCCCCGGGGTTTAAGATTATCCCCTATGGCGATGCCGACGCACTTAAGGCTGCGATCACACCCAACACAGTGGCCTTTATGGCCGAACCCATTCAGGGCGAAGCCGGTGTGATTATTCCTCCGGCCGGCTATCTGAAAAAAGTCAGGTCCATTTGTACGGAAAACAACATCGTCTTAATTTTGGACGAGATCCAGACCGGTCTGGGGCGCACCGGTAAATTGCTGGCCGAGGAACATGACGGTATTGAGGCCGATCTGACACTCATCGGCAAGGCGCTTTCCGGGGGGTTTTATCCGATTTCGGCAGTGCTTTCCAACAGAGAAGTCATGGACGTTCTGAGACCCGGAGAACACGGCAGCACCTTTGGCGGCAATCCGCTGGCCTGCGCCGTTGCCCGAACGGCACTGAGGGTGCTGGTTGAAGAAAATATGATTGAAAACGCGGCGGTGATGGGGGACTATTTTTTGTCGCGTCTTTCGCAAATTCAAGCGCCTCATGTTAAAGACGTGCGGGGCAAAGGGCTCATGCTTGCAGTTGAGCTGGATCCAGATGCGGGGGGGGCCCGCAGCTACTGTGAGGCATTGATGGCCCGGGGGCTGCTATGCAAGGAAACCCATGAGAATACAATCCGCTTTGCCCCTCCACTGGTGATCGCCAAAGACGAAATCGACTGGGCCCTGGAACGCATCGAAGCGGTATTGAAATCCCCCCCAAAAAGGGCCTAAAGTGAGCTAAAGTTTTATTTATGAAAAGACCGAACAGGCTGAAAAACGCATAGATTTTGTTTTAGGGCAAGGCGCGATTCGGTTTTAAAGCGGAGCTTACACGGAGTACGTGAGCATTTCAAAACGAATCGCAACACAGCCATAGAGCAAAATATGAGCGTTTTTCAGCCTGTTCTATAAGGAGCAATAGAGGAATCCGCACACCGCTTTCGGATAAAAAAAGGTGGATTTTTGAGGCATCGTGTAACCGCATCTGCAAACCCGTTTGACCTCATCAATAGAAACATCTCTGGTAATAACGGCCATTTGAGACTTTTGACTGATAACTTCGGTCACACAGGTGGTGAAATTCCTTTCATATTTAATGCATTTCGATGCGTTTTGCGCTCTGCCCGGTATGCCCAATATGTCTTCAATAATGAAATAATGGGCCACCGTTAAATCCAGCCGCTTTATCTCATCCGGAAAATTCCATTTCAACTTGGGGAAGGCGTCGGGCTTTAGCCGGACCGCATAGGCATCATCTTTAAAAATGATTCCGAAGGTGCGTTCTTTTCCCAGAATGTAGTCGCTAACATCGCTGGCGTCTGCCACAGGCCTTATTTCAAAATTTTTCGCAAGCCTTTTTAAAATGGCCGCTTCATCAAAATTGTCCAAATTTCTAATCAGGCGATGGGTGGGAAGAATCCTGAGGTCGCCAGCCTCCGTATTGGTTAGCCATATCAAGTGGAAATTGTAACCTTCTTCCCCTGTGTGGGAGGGGTTATCGGCTAATTGCTGTTTCATATAAGTCAGTGAGCCGGCATACCGATGATGACCGTCTGCCATGATAACCTGTTTGCTTTTTAACTTTTCTAAAAACTTGGCGATAATGGCTTCATCCTGAATAATGCCCATTACATCCCTTACGCCCTGGTAATCCTCTGTTTCGCAGACGGGATTGCGGATGCATTCATCCATGTAAGGTTCAAGTTCAAAGGCTGGATCGGTGTATAAGCCGTGTGTCGGGCTGGCATTCATGCGGGTTTCCGTAAGCAGTTCGCATTGGCCATTCACGGCGACGGGCATTGTGTTTTCATGCCTTAAGATGATGTTCTCTTCCCAATCATGGATTCTGATTTTGCAGATAAATCCTTTGCGACAATACTGTTGCGGGTCGGAAGGCAGCGAAAAATATTGATAATACACATAAACACCGGGTACTTCATCCCGAATAATATGCTTATCCCGCTTCCATTCTTTTAAAACCGCAGCCGCGTTTTTGGCCGGCTCTTGACCCCGGGGAATCGAAAGATGGATACTGTTCAGCGGATTGGCGTAAAGCGCCTGGCGTTGTTTTTCGGAGGCCACATCAAACAGCGGTGATGTCAAATCACCGATATTTTCCAATAAGGATGGGTTATACCGCCAGGCCCGGAAAGGTCTAATCTCAGCCATGGTTCTGTCAAATTCACCCTGTGGGTTATGCGTTAATAAAATAATTTTGCAGGCCTGCTATTATATGTTTGAATTGCCCTGCATTCAAGGTTCAATTCAATTTAACACAATTCGAGCTTAGACCCAAATATTTATGTTAAAGAGCAGGAGTTCCTGGTAATTACCAACCTGCGGTATTTCATTTGATCAGTTTATATGAATCCCTGCAGTAAAATGCTGTAAAGTTTAGTTAAATACAGTAAAATGTAGTAAAGATAAGTAAAAACAAAAGGCAGGGTTATCTTAAACCCTGCCTCTTTTTCAGTTTTAAATTTCTAAACCGGCAGATTTATAAGTCTCTGTAAGCCCCTCTTAAATCAAAAACCGTGCGTCTTTGAATGAAAGAAAGTCTTCTGCGGTCGGATCCACTTCGGCGTTCCGTTCGTATTCTTCTTTCCCGGCCCAAGTATACCCCATTTTTCTTTCGACGATCCACGCCTGACCGTGTTCCCCAATTGTCATGAAAGTACTTCATTGCCGGAGGCGCATTGCAGAATGGTTTAAATTTTGCGTCCATTTTGTCACCATCGGGCTAGCGGTTAGCTTCTTTAATTGGGTGCTTTCAATTCGGATGCTATGTAAAAAGTTTAATGATTACAATATAATAAGGCTGCATGAATCCGCGGTTAGATCGTGACGGGCGCACCGATTAAGGTACTGTCCCGCCATTTTTCCCCCACCTATGGCGGCCATATCCACCCCATCCGTTCGGTGGGTGTTCAGCGACGGTTTTTGTTTTTAACTTTCGAAACACAGGGTGGGAATTACTGCAATTAGCCGGTTCGGCTAATCAAAGGCCTTTGTCCGCTAACGTGTTTTCATATAGTACTATTATAGGCGAATCAACTGTTTTTTTAATTTATTTATTCAATTCAGATTAGATAGTTGATATTGCTTTCGAATAAATAAAATGACGATCCAATTACTAGTTCGCATTCATCTTTTTGCGGAATTTCTTGATTGGAGCGGGACGGTGGTTAGAACGGCGTGAATGTCAATCTAGAAGTGGTTCCAACACCTTGGAACACATTCAAGGGCTTCAGCGTCATTGGGGGGGGGAGATGGAGGTTTGAATCCACTTCCATCGTTAGTGATCGTCCATACCCGATAGCCGGGCGATTTGTTTCATCATGGCGTTGACAAAAGTGTCGGCGGACAAGGCCGGGTCTGCCAAAACGGGTTTGCCAAAGTTGATTCGGACTAAAGTTCGCCCGCCGGGTGCGGAATAGTTGATCCCTACCGGAACAAACGGCAGCGTTAAGCGCGAAAGTACAAACCGCACCATGCCAGTCTGCCCCGGCCCCATTTCATTGCGATAATAGGTGCCCTCCGGGAAAATCACAACGCCTTCCCCCTTTTCAAGCAATTCAATTGTTGCCTGCAGAAAGTGCCGGCTTTCAAGTGGCCGCTGCCGGTTTATGGGTATCCCGCCTAGAGTACTGAAAAACCAGTTGCCGAGGGCGTTATTAAACAGCTCATATTTGGCGATATAATATAGCGGCCGTGGTGTGGCGAGACCCAACAAAGGGATATCCTCCCAGCGTTGATGTTTGACCAACAGGATAAACGCCCGGTTGAGCGGCAGGTTTTCGGCTCCGGTAATTTGAATGCGAAAGAAAGGTGCCAGCATGATCCGGCCCAGGAATTCAATGATAGAAAAAAACCATTCATTCCTTTTCACCGGGTCATGACCCTTTTGGTATTTTGGCCTGACAGATGACTTATTCACAGCAACCAAACCTTTCGCTTACCTTGTCTGAAACCATTATGCCTTTCGTTCAGGCTTCTTCAACTCTATTTTTGATATCATCATGAATTTTTAAATGTAAGAGTGGTCCATAGCAGACATGAACGCTTGATTGCAAGTGCCCTGTATCCCCGCCGAGACACGGAAGGAAGAAGATCATCTGAATGCCAGTCGCGCGGCATCAGTGAGAAAATAGGATCTTGAAACCCGGCGGATAAGTCCTTATATACTGAATAATTATACCGTATTTTTTACAGCGGCTAAAGACAGGTGAGAAGGGGGAAAAAGTATGTCCAACTGGATTCCGTTCCTCGAAGGCGAATATGCGGTGGAACAGGCATTCATCGTGTCGCCGGATGACCGTGCCATGGCAGTTGAAGATGCCGTTATCGAAGTCTTCCAGGGTCCCGGCGGTCGGCGGCAGCTAAAAGGCAGCGGCCGCATCCGCAACACATTACTGGTGGAACTGCTTGAAGATTACGACGATCTGGATCTCATCGTGGATCTGGGAGAGGAGTTTAAATACCGCCTCAAAAAGCCCCAGCTTCAATCCGGTAAGTTCTTTGTCCCGGATGCCAAATCCACGCTTCATTTTCGACCCGCCACCCCCTGGGTGCAAATTGCCCAGGCGGATTTTGAAAGCCTGATATCCCGCTCCAGGTTCATTTCTGATTAAAAGAAACATCAAAGAATGTTGGATGGAAATGGTTTCAAGACCTCAGATTGTGTTCGAGGGCAAGGCGCAAGCCGAGTCAAAAGCGCCGCATACACGGTAGTATGTGAGCATTTTGAGTCGGTTTGCAACGCAGCCGCCGGACACTAGATGGGGTTTTGAAACCATTTCTAATAACCCCGCTCGATATCAACGACATTGAGCAGAGGCTTGCCGGTTTTGGTGCGGTGGTAATTTTCGATGATTTGCGGCGCCACGGCTTTGGGATAGGTAAGGCTGGAGATATGAGGCGTGACGATAATTTTGGGATGGCTCCAGAAGGGGTGGTCTTCGGGCAGGGGCTCGACCGCAAATACATCCAGGCAGGCGCCGGCCAGCTGCCCCGAATCCAGGGCGGCGAGCAGGTCTTTTTCAATCAGATGCTGCCCCCGGGCCACATTGATCACATAGGCGCCGGCAGGCAGTTTATCGAATAATTTCTGGTTTAATATGCCCTCTGTTTTCGGCGTCAGGGGCAGCATGCAGATCAGGATACGGATCTGAGGTAAAAAATCATCCAGGGCCTCCTCTCCGGCCAGACATTGCACCCCTTCGATGTCTTTTGGTGTTCGACTCCAGCCCGTAACCGGGAAACCCAGATAGGCAAGTTTTTTAGCGGCGTCCTTGCCGAGCTGTCCCAGGCCCATGATGCCGATCCGCATATCGGCGGCCAGCAGCGGTATGCGGGGCCGCCACTTTTTTTGAAGCTGACCGGCACGGAAGGAATCAAACTGGCGGCAGTAGTTCAGTACACTTAATACAGCGTATTCACTCATCGACTGCGCCATGGAAGGCTCTACCACGCGTGTGATCGGCACACCGTCGGGCAGATCCGGGTCGTTCACAATGTGATCCACGCCGGCACCCAGGGATGCGATGCATTTTAGATTTTTGTATTTCTTGAATTCACCCGGCGGATGATTCCAGGAAAACGCAAACACGATATCATCCGCATTGCCGACCTCCGGCCAAATGCGGATATCAATGTCCGGATCCAGCATGCTGAAATGCTTCACCCAGGAGCTCACTTTGATGTCCGTTGCGATGATTAAAAATGCCATTTTCGGTGTTCCTTTATTTTTTTAACAGAAGACAGATGTCAGAGGGCAGAAGTCGGAAGACAGAAGGCAACCGGATAAGACCGGACATCTATCGCTTAATCCTTTTTCATCTGTCTTCTGTTTTAAGGAGACGATCAAACCGGTCCCGGCTTGCCCGTAACTCCCGGCGGTCTTCTGAAAATATCTCCAGGGTGGCGGTATCGTCGTATCCGCATTTTTTCAGGGCCTTAACAATTTTTAAAAAATCGATTTTACCGGCCCCCACCGGTATGTGATCGTCGTGGTCGCCCAAATTATCACTGATATGGAGGTGGCCGATGCGTTGGCCGAATTTTTCGATAAAGCGAAAAATACGCTGACCGCCCTGACTGCCGATATTGGCATGGCCGGTGTCGAGAGTCAGCTTGAGATCCGGAAAGCGCTGCAGAATTTCGACAAAATCGGCCGGCTTAAAAAATGAACGACATCTGGGAAACATGTTTTCAAGGCAGACACAAAGCCCCAGATCCTGGGCCCGGCTTATGACGACAGCCAGGCTTTCGTTCGCATAGGCCATAGCGGTTTCCATTACATAGGCACCCAATCCGCCGATGTGGCCGGGGTGCAAAACAACCTTTTGAGAACCGAGCTCAGCTGCAACCTCCAGTGAATTAAGTATTTCCTGAAGCGATGCCTCCCGGATGCTGTCTGTCAGATCAGCGGTGGAGACGAAGGTGGGCAGATGGCAGATAACATTCATTGCATGTGAATTTAGAGCACTCAAAATCGAATTCATTTGCTGCCGAATGCTTGAATAATGCGCCTGGGGCGGGTCCATCGTCAGCTCCAGGTAATCAAATCCCAAAGCAGCGATATCTTCAAGCTCCTGGCAGGTCGGTTTTATGGGGAAGTTCATTGCTCCGTATTGCATGGCACTGCCCTTTGCTAGAAATGGTTTCAAAACCCCATCTGTTCGAACCATATGAAAATGGGGCGGCTGTGTCAACTCAGACCATTGGTTCGTATGCACGCGGATTTGGTCTGTTGCAATTCTGATAAAAAAGATTTAGGCTGCCAGAGTGACATCTACCGAAAAGACAGTTATATTTAGCTACCATGAATTTTCTTGAAAAACATTTGCAGCTTTTCCTTCTGTTTTATTTGCTCATCGGTGGCTTTATTTTTTATCTGCTGGGTGCGGCCTTCGATACCATCTTTGTCCCCACCATCAATCAGCCGGACGGCTTTTGCGAGGAGTGGACCGAGAGAGCATTCCGGTGGCATCGCGCCCAGGATTGCATAAAATTTAAAAACCAGATCGAAGAACTCAAATACAAACATAATAAGCAAATGGAGAAACGCTCTTCCAGAAAGGCCCTTTTTCTTTTTTTGCTGGCTTCGGGTGTCACCTACCTGCTGATGGTGCTCAGACCGACACTGTTCTTCGACAAGGGGGATTATTTGGGTTATACCACCGGAATGATCGCGACTGCAGTTCTTCTCGGGGTGGTTATCGGTTTTATGATACCGATCATTTGCGAGGCCCTGCTGCCCCCACCGACGGAATGGTTTCCGGAAGAATTTATTGAAATCCGGCGAGCCAGAGTCGAGCTGATCTTAAATGAAATAACGGAAAAGATGCAATTGGTATCCCGGGAGGGGAAGGGGCCTTGATTTTGCAAGAATCGGTGATTTCGGGTTCTAAAACCGCATCAGATCCCTTAATTCCTTAGCCTGTTGCATTCGGGTTTCATCCAGGGGAAAGAGCGGTCTTCTGGTGGTTTCCTGAAAAGCTTCCTGCTGCTCTTCATTTACCTGCACCGATAAAGGGGTGTGATAAAACGCCAGTTTCATATTTTCTTTGTTTTGATAAATCTTCAGCTTGATTTTAGTTGTTTTATATTTCCACTGATAAATGGTTTGCTGGTCCGGCTGCCCCAAATGAATAAACTTTCGCTTGGGCGAGCCGTATTTTTGATTGATATATCTTCTAAGCTGAGCAAAGGTATCGATGGCTTCAATATTGATGTAGACGGCAAAAAATTGATTGGCATAGCTGCCGTAAAGCACATCCATAATTTCTACGTCGGCAATTTTATAGGCGCGTTTGGGACTGATAAAATAACTGACGTTCTCATTTTCCGATATTTTTCTAAATCCATCTGTCTGTGACAGATCGGTCTTCCAGGCAAGATCGAAAAAGCCATCTTTTAAATCGGCAGCCTGCAGCCTGGCGGCGCCCGCAAGCATAACGGTTATCAGCAGGATAGAAAAAATTGTTTTGCGCATGTCCATACTCTCTTATTATTCTAAGATAAGTCTCCGAATGATCAGATTAAAGATATCGACTTCCCTGCCATTAGTCAACACAACCGGCGTGAACCGGTTCCTTTTTACCTTCCGATCAAATAATCAGGCTGGCTATCGCCATGGGTTCAACGCTGGCGCGATAGGTCTAAAAGCTGATAACGGTCAGCAGATTGTACGCTGATGTTATGCACCTGTGTTTCCTTCAGGATGCTCAGCGGCACTTTCACACCGGCAGGTCCCACAGCCCAGATCTGACGGAAAAAATCAGCCAGCTTTTTAACCGGGATCTGGTTTACCGCCAGGATGATGTCGCCCGCCTTAATCCCGGCTTTTTCAGCGGGGCCTCCGGGGGTTACACGGATGATGAGAACGCGTCCTTGGACCTCGTCAGCGTGGACTCCCAGCCAGGGTTGGGGCGGTTTCGAAGAGCGCCCGGTATCGATCAGGTCGGCCAGAATCGGTTTGAGAAGATCAATCGGGACCGACATATTACACGGCAGAACACCCATCCCCGGCAAGGAGAGCCGGGTGAAAATCGATCCGATCCCCAGAAGGTGTCCATTACGATCGATCAGGGCAGCGCCGCCATAATCGGGGTAAGGGGGCGTGGTATAGATGGCATTTTCAATAAGGTACTCCCAGTAGCCCGCAAATTCCTTGCGGGAGACAACGCGTGAGCCCAAAACCGCTTCGGCCCCGCCCGAGCCGACCATCAGAATCGGATCACCTTCTTTAAGCCGAGACGATTGGCCCAGTTTCAGCGGTTTTACAGAAAGGGCCGGATTGGCCCTTAAAATGCCGAAACCGGTTTTATAATCGTAAGCAACGAAGCTGGCCTTGACCGGCTCCCCTTGTGTGCCGATAACTTCGATGGCCTCCGCTTCCAGTATCAGATAGCCGATGGTGAGAATGTGGCCTTTGCCATCAATGACCACACCGTTTCCTTCGCGCTCGGTTCCCAGTACCCGTGCCGTGCTCGCATCTGGCGGGATGGTTGCTTTAATCTTGATAATGGCATTCAGGATTTCTTCAGGTTTTTGTTCGGCCAGAACCGGATGGCCGAAAATAAGGATGATACAAATCGGGATGAGCAGGTATTTTTTTGGCATATTAAATCTCCCATTCCCCATTCCGACTGCTGGATCAGGAAGGCCGGCAGGATGAAAATGATTTCTTTAACCGGATGCGCTGGGGGTGTCGCGTGTCGGCCAAATTAATTCCGTTGTCAATCCATTAGGTTTGGGGCGGTCAGGGCAGAAGGCGGTATTCAGTCCGAATGTGGGTGCTTTTGGCCTAATATAATCGCATCTAATGAAATTGTAAATATCGTGTTCGCAGAACGGGGTCTTTTCTTTTTCCGTCATGAGGTCTATCAGTGTTGCGCGGCGCTGAAAAACACGTTATATTTTAGATGGTTCAATCGGGGAGTCGCCGTTTTTATTTTCGCTTGATATATGCCCGGAGATTTGGTGGCTGGTAAGTGGGTTTTCCGAATCCCGCCACGATTGGGGCACTTCGTGCCCCTGTCTTTTACCGCCGATGGCGTTAAAATCCAAGCCACCCGCTTTGCGGGTGCTCGTTGAGGCAGGAACTTTAATTTGAAAGGAAGACAAAAATGGATTTTGAACGTTATTACCTTGATCTATTTGAGATGCTGAATTCCTGCTGCAAAAAAATTGCATCCGGAAAATATGACAAATCCGATTCGGAACGATTATTTGAACTTTCCAAAAAAGGTCGATATCCGGCCATAATGGCAGAATTGGCCGAATCTTTTGGCATGATGCTGGTCAAAGTCGAGGCCCGGGAATTCGAAAAGTCACAGATGATCGAAGAACTTGAAGAAACCAAAAAAAAGCTCGAAGATTATTCGAAAAAATTGGAAAATACAATCGAAGAATATTGCCCCGAGCAATCCCCACAGAGTGAATAATGAATATGTCCCGTTTCACGGCTGTGTTTTCATTCCTTCTTGTGTTTCTGCCCGCCGGTATTTTGCTATCGGTAGATCGGATTTGCGCGGCAGAGCTTCCGAATCCGTTATTAGAAGCTGCTGAATTAGGTGAAATAGATAAAGTCAAAGGATTACTGGATCAGGGCGTACCGGTTGATGCCAAAGACCCCGATGGCTGGACCGCGCTGATGAGAGCATCCTATGAAGGGCATGCACTCCTTGTAGAGGAACTGATTGCCAGAGGTGCAAATGTGGATGCTCAGGAAAATGCAGGTTGGACCTCGCTCATGATGACGGCCCAATTCGGTTACCGTAACATCCTGGATGTATTGTTGGCGATCGGTGCCAAGGCAAACATCAAAAACAATTCCGGCGCCACGGCCTTGATGTTTGGGGCCCTAAACGGCCATCAAAACATAATCAAGGATTTATTGGCTGCCGGCGCTGATGTTAATTTAAAAGATAACAAGGGAAAAACCGCTTTAATGTTTGCAGCCGCCGATGGCTATGAAGGTGTGGTTCAGGAGTTAGTTGCGGCCGGGGCCGATGTTAAGGCCAAAGATAATTCCGGCAACACGGCCCTGATTTTTGCGGCAAGACAGGGACATGCCGAAGTGGTGCGTATGCTTCTGGCAAATTGTGCCGATGTTCGTGCTGTCGATCGAAATGGAAAGACAGCCGCAAAATGGGCGGTCGAAAAACAGCACTCCAAAATATTTCAGCTGCTGGTAACCGCGAAGCCATGTGACTGACGCTGCCGCCAAGTGTTTCCAAAAAAAAGCAAGCATAGGTATATAATTGTTCAATTGAAGGTCGTGTTAATTCTGTTTTGTAATATTCATTGCTCGAAGTAAACCAGAAATAAAAGGTATACATTAGTGGTTCAATTATATCTAAATTATTTTCCAATATATCTTTTATTAGCGCTATTCTTTCCCTGCCTAAAACGCGATAAAAGTAAAAAACGTTTTTTAACACGTCACTTATTGAATCTGTCTCTCGAGGAACGACTGGAGGTTGCCATGCTAACATTTTAAGTACTATCTCAAATTGCTCATTTGTCCCCGAGAAGCATTTGTAGGATTTGATGTGTTGTTGTCGATCGAGATATGAAAAAAATGAATTTATTCGTCTCTCAATTTCTTTAGGACTTAAATTTTGGGATACGGGTTCTTCAGTTCCAAAAATTTTGATAACTTTTTTTTAGAGGCGTTTCCGTCTGCATTATTTAACAATGCAAGCTGATAATTCGGCGTCTTTTCTTCTAAATTTTTTAAGTTCGCTTTAGAAAAGTTCACATCATCTATCCCAGCGTATCCCGATCTCATTTCAAATTTGTCGCCAATAAAAAAAATGACCAAAAACCAAGAAAGCCCGAACATGATCATAACCAATATTTTTGAAGATAACTTTTGCAATTTACACAACGATTAAATTGGAGTAACAACTCTTTGAAGAATGAATCCCGGAAACGTATCCGCCTTAACGCTGGGATGTCAGAATAATTTCAATTCGGCGGTTCTGATGCCTGCCCTCTTCAGTTTCATTGGAAGCCACTGGTTTATAAAAACTGTAACCGCTTGATGTAAACCTTTGAGCTTCAATATTTGCCTTTTCTGTGAGATAGCGTACCACGGCCGCAGATCGGGCTACGGATAACTCCCAGTTTGTAGGATATTTTTCCCGCAATCCAGATCCAATCTTAACGTTATCCGTATGTCCTTCAACGATGATGTTTTGGTTATTATGCTTGAGGCTTTCGGCAAGCGTTGACAGCAATTTCTTACCTTTCTCATTGATCTTTGTACTTCCGGAATCAAATAGAATCCTGTCGATAAAGGTAACTTTTAATTTGCCGAACAGCTCCTCTAACTTCACTTGCTGGGCCTTTATCTGTTCTTTCAGATCAGTTTCAATCTGGCGTTTAGCTTTATCTCGCTGAGCAATGGCATTTTTCAGCGCTTCTATCCTTTTTTCCCGCAGCTCTATTTCCGACTGCCGATCTTGCAGACTGCCTTCTATCTTTAGCCGAACGGCATCCAGCTCAGTGATAACCTTCATTTGCTCGTTTATCGTCTGTTCCTGGTTGACCATCTGTTCTTTCAAATCGATTAAATTGGTTTCAACATACTGTTTCTGGTTGCCCAGCTCTGAAATGATCTCTTCTTGCTCTTTTATCTTTTTTTCTCGACTTTCCAGCTGCGCCAGAAGGTTGACTTCCAACATACGCCTGGCTTCATCCAGTTTTGCAATGGCATCTTCCAGTTCCCTAATCTTTTGCTCACGGTCCTCAATCTGCAGCTGCAAATCGGTTTCTAATTGAAGCTTGGCTTCATCAAACTGGTGTATAGCGTCTTCTTTTTGGGCTAAAGTTTGGGAAAGCATTTGCTGTTTTTTCTCCAAGTCTTGATAGCGCGCTTGAAGTGCGCTGGTATCCTGCTGGCACTTATTCCAGTTTTGTTCCAATTTCCCCAGATTTTGCACTAATTCTTCAACTTTTTTGTCTTTTTGTTCAAGTTTCGCCTGAGTATCGGCAAGCCTTGCTTCTAATTCCTCATATTTTTCCTTGGAAACACATGCTGAAACCAGAAGACCCGCCAGACATAAACTGAAGACCAATATTTTATCGCGCATAATCATTCTCCCACAATTTATATTTGGAGACGGCTTTTAAGGCCCGATAAGATCTGATTGAATTTCCTGCTGGCTTACGTTTCCTGCCTTTCGTTTGTAAAGGGTTACATGGCTTTTGAACAGATCCAGCCTTTTTTTCAAACTTCGGCTGAAAACTTGCTCGAGACCCAATTCTTGTGAAATAAAGTCGATTTGCTTTACGAAAAGCGCCTCAGGGAATCGCTGGGTTTCTCTGATTCGATTGAGATAGAATTTCACGAAATGATCCGTGGCGGAATCGAGCAGGTGAATCGTCTCTTTTGTCTTAGCAATTTTGCGCTCCAATGAATCAAGGCTGGACCGAGAGACCGTCTCGTCTTGCATCTTCTCAAGTTTGTTCAGCTCATTAAGGACGATTTTTCTTCGGATCGCATATTTTTGCAAAGACTCAGCAATAAAAAGAGCGCTGTGGATAATGCCGTTCACCGTTTCAGCTTCCTTCTCTTTAAGTAAAATATTTTTTTGTTTGAGTACATCTCGCAAAAAAAGTAAATTCTTTTTTTCGGTTTCATCAGCGGACATCGTCACAAATCGCTCAATTTCGGCAAGGGGATCCTTGCTTTGATCCATTTCGATCTTTGACGCTGAAAATTTTGCAGGATCCTGGCCGGAATTTTGCTGAACATCCAGATTGGCCCACTCCTGAGTCAACCGTTCCTTACGGTCCTGGGGCGTTAGGATCCCGGAAAGCACGACACGGAAGCCAACATCACTGCTGCGAAAGGCACCATCACCGAGGAAGAACGGCTGTTCTTCACGCCTTCCGGGCATGATCTCAACGAGACTCTTACGAAAGCTGCCGCCTTTGATGATAAATCCACCGGCAGCACCATGCAGACGAGTTCCTATCGAAAAATGGAATGGATCCAACACCATCTCGGCAGCATTACCCGCGGTGTCGAAAAGCCCTAACGGATTCGAGCACTTTGATCCAATCCAGGCCAATTTTTGCTGGGGTTTGGCGGCATCCTGGCCGCTAAAAACAGCGAAATCTGTGTACGGACGATTATTTAATGGGAAAAATTCCGTATCGTTTAATTGGGACTCGGTCACCATGTGGCCGCCACGGGCTGCATACTCCCACTCAGCTTCAGTAGGCAAACGCAGATATCCAAAGCGGTCATTGGAAAACCTGGGTAGATGTTCCGGGGCATTTCTAATTAGCCACTCGGTGTATTTTCGGGTAAATTCCACGGCCTCAAACCAAGAAATATCCGTTTTGGGGCGGGCATCATCCGCGAAGAACCAGGAATCTTTTCCAAAACAAACATCATTCATCACCGCTTTCCACTGGAAATTTGTAACCTCGTATTTGCCGATAAGATAGTAAAATGCGTTGCTATTCGTATCGTCGGATTGCGGGCAACGGCCGTCACCGTTTACACGCGCATTTTCAAGCTTCACGCGCCAAGCAGCAGGCAAATTCTCCAGCGTAAAAGGTCCGGAAACCGCACTCAAACGCTTGCCTTCCATGAAGCTATTTTTAAGACGCCCGCAGTCTTTGCAGCCCATCTCAAAGGGTAAATCTGCAAAATATCCCTCCGCAGGCACACAGACATGCCGCAGAATCATTTGCCCCTCGCAAGGCATCGGAAGCGAGAAATCGGTTGGTGAAGGGTTGGGATTTACTGCATCTACCACCGGACCCGGCGAAGCCAATAAACCTTGTTCAGATGGGCAGTGTTGGGCCAATAGCATTGAGGCCAGTATCCCTAAACCGAAAAAAACACATAGACAAAGGAAGGGAATCCTCAGTTGTTTGGATAATCGAATGCGCGGTCTGGGGTGCTCGCAATCCTGCCGATTCAAAACAGATACCGGTTGATTAGTTCCAGGCTTAAACCTCACGGATAACCTCCGATGGTTCGATGCGTGATACCCGAAAAGCCCCGTAAGCCGAAGCCAGTATGGCGAGACCCAGGGTCAAAACAAAGCCGGTCAACATGTGGTCGAGGGATAGGCGGCATACATATTCGCCCGCAGTGAGATATTCGGAAAAAAGGCCGTTGATCATTTTTTCCGTTATTTTGTAAAGGAAAACAGCCATCACTGTACCAAGAACGCTTGTGGCTATGGATTGGACGATCGGGTACCAAATGATGGTTCCGGTTGAAAAGCCAATCAAGCCTGAAATTCCAATATATCGGCTTTTACGGTTCACATTGGCCAACACATTACTTACCATAGAGGCAAAATAACCCAACACCGCCACGACGGCGATGAGGCTGAAAATAAGATTAAATGAACGGTCCAGGCGTTTGACCGTTTCGATGTCCTCCGCCTGGGTATAAACTTCCAGGCCCTTATCCATCAGCATGCCGCGTAATTTGCCCACATCATAAATTGAACGGGCATAAAGCCGAAAACTGGGATAAACTTTGGGCCGGGTCGGCCGCGCACTGCCTGGCCATCCGAATGTCTCAGCGCGGTGGCCGTCACGGTAGTCTTCGGTTGCTTCCAGAAGCTCCAACCGGACAAAAGCAGCTTCACGGGAAAAGGCCTCAAGAGGCAAGACGGCAACAATTTTCAATGAGACCGCAACCTGTTCCTTTACCCCACGCAAAGACCGTCCGACCTGCCCGGAGACACGCTGACCCTCTTTTAGATTGAGCTTTCGTGCGGCCGGCTCCGATAACACGACCTCGTTTTTCTCGGCCGCGATGCGCCCATATTGCTCCAGCAACGGGTCACCTTCGGCGGTAGGAATAAGGGATACGAGAACCGTGCGGGGATTTGCTGAATTTTCATTATACAGGATCATACTTGCCGCAATGGAGCGGGTTTGTGGAATAACAAAAGCCACTTCAGGGTGATCGCGCATAGCAGAAAACCAGTCTGCACCATAGCGACCGCTTCCTACCGGAGAAATTTCACGGTTCCTTGGATCTTGAATCAGGCGATCGGACAGGGTGTTGATAATTCCGCTTTTGACTCCGAATAAGACCAGCAAAGGTGCCAGAACGGCTGCCAAACCCATCACTGCACACGCAGATAGCAATCGCTCATGCAAGTAATCGCGTAATGCCAGATGAATAACCGTTTTAAAGGTGTTCATCGTTCAATCTGTTGCCTGCCCCAAAATCATAGCATGCACGTTGCCACGATTCGGGTCCTGTTTGAAACCAAATTCTACGCGACGGAAACCGCGTTCCCCCAATTTTCCCCAGTCGTGCGTGGCCATAATCAGGGTAACATCATATTCGTCGGTCAGTTTGTTGAATAGACTCAAGATTTCTTCAGCGTTAATCGGATCCAGTGAAGCGGTCGGCTCATCGGCTATAACCACTGACGGCCGATGCGCCATGCCTCTGGCAATGGCTACCCGTTGACGTTCCCCCACGGATAATTGACCGGGAAGCTTGTTCAGATGTCGCTCGATATGCAGGCGTTGCGCGATGGATTCTACGGCATCGTCAACCGGCAAACCAAGTCCCCGCCGGCTGATTCCAATGTTCTCCCGGACCGATAGAAATGGAAAGAGACCACCTGTTTGGAGGACATATCCAATATGCAGCATGCGGGTATGAGCCAGGCGGCTCAGCCGCCTGTGCTGCCAAGCGTCCATCACATTTAGGGCTTCCCCATTTTGGGGGAAAAAGTCAAATCGTCCGGCTTGGTCAGGTCGCAGAACCATAGCCAGCAGATCGAGCAAGGTGCTTTTGCCGCATCCGCTGAAACCCACCAGGGCAATCTTCTCTCCCCGATGAATAACAAGCTGGGGGACTGTCAAGGTAAAACCCTGCTCCCCGGGCCAGCTTTTGGTTACATCTTGAAGATGAAAGACCTCATTTGCGGTTACGTCAAACCGGGTTGCCTTAACGCTGGGCCTGTCCCGAGTTGGTCGAGCTCCCCTCATTAACGCCACAGTGTCTCTGGCAGCGTCTTTCAAAGATCTTCTCTTCTTCATGCTCAGAGGAGTTCTCCTTTAAGATTAGAGCGTCGTCTTCATTTTCGTCCGATTGATTTTTATGGCTAAACACTATGGAAACTTCCCTGGTTAGGGCATAAGACTCAAGGGTATTCGATAGACAGCATCTCCCGGTTCGTCTGCCCCGAAAGTTACCCAGTTGGCCACGTCGTCATGGATTTGGGTATATCTTCTGATCTTTGATTTTAGATTATTGACGATGGCCTGCTGCTCGCCGACGCTCAGTCTGTACCAATCCTCTTCGGTTAATCGCATAATATTGCTGCGGTAAGGCAAATCGTCCAGGAATTCCGCAAGGACGCCCATCTCACCTAAGTTTTGGTCCGGTTTTCGGCTGAATTCTAAAGGATCACGTGACATTTGGGCAACCGCGGTGAGAATACTTTGGAAGAAATCTTTGACCCCCGTTCGCTTAGTTCGCTGGGCGTGATCTAAAACGACCTTGAGGCGTTGGCTTAGGTCGCTAAGTTGATTTTTAGTTAACAGAACGCTCACCGTGAAGGCAGGTGTGCCGGGACGCGCTAAATCCATGTCTGCAACCCAGGCTTTGACAACCTTTGGGGCTTGAGCACCAGCGCGGCTGCCTAAAAATTCAAGCTGCATGGCGTATCCCAATATGGCCGCTTTGCGCACCGCTTCCTGCACCACATCCCCTGCACGATCAGTGGGCACTTCGGGCAATGTCAATTTCTCACCCGCACTGGTTGCCCGCACCAGTTCCACCATCTGGGAGGCAACGCCCTCAACCACATTTCCAAAGCCTCGCACGCCGGTTTCAGGCTGGGCGGCTTCAATGGGTACATACAGATCCCCGATCATTGGATCGGAATGTCCGGTCAGATTCCTGTATTGAGCCTCTGCATAAGCGTGGTTGTTTACCTTTCTGCCCGCAGGTGTTTTGAGATGAAGGGTAAAAATTTTTACACCCTCGGCTGCAGCCATATCAGCTATTTCGGCCTCGTTCATATCGGTTGATGAATAGGGATCGTCGTTGCGAATAGCACCTGCATCCGTAATGAGAAAGGCGAGCCGCGATAAATATGGTGACCAATTCAGTTTTTCAAGAGCTGTCTTAAGACCGGCAAAAGCGTCTTCGTTGAAAGAATGGGTGGAAATTTTGGCTTCCTGTGCTTGGGCCAGGGCGAGTTCAAATTGTGCACGCTCCCTTCCATCCCGCAAATCAGATAAGACCCTGGCCACATAATCAATTCCCTTTGTTTTTTTAGTGCTGTTTCGAAAGGCAACCAATCCAAATGCCACCTTATCGGATAAGCCGGCTTTTTCGATGGCGTCATAAATCTTGCGGACAGCCTCCCGGGTCCTATCAATATATGGTTTCATGGAAATCGTGGTATCGATGACGAATACGATTGCTGTTTTTAATTCAATATCTTCCGGTAATTTGCCTGAGCCGGGATCAACGGAAGCGACTTCCAAGAATTTAACGCCTTCAAAAAGCTCAAGGGCTTGAAAAATCGGTATAAGGTAAAAGCGCTTTCTTGAGACGGCTTCCTCTGGTGGTTCGACAGCCACTACAGGGAATTGCGCGGGCGGGGAGGTGTTCTTCGATTGAATCTCCTCAAACTGGGATGCAAGTTGAGCTGCCTGTTCACCCGGAGATGGTGATCCGGCAACTTTTTGAAGCGACTTCAGATCTTTAAGAAATAAAGCCGGCTGACGGCCGGTTCTTTCCGAAAAAACCAGCGTCAATGCTTGATTCCAATCAGAAATTTTCGATCCTTTTATCCATCCGACGGCCCCTTCGGTATTCGAAAGCCCGACTTCCAGCCAGGGCTCACCGCCGACCGAGGCGCGCTGGTAAACATAAAAAACCGTAAACGGCTTGACCCATTTTTCCAGAACTTTCGCAGCGTTTCCCGCCCGTGCATACAGTTTAGTGCCCGGATGGGTGATGACCTTTTGATATAATGTGCGTTTACCGGGTATGAGCAGCGGCTTACTTTGTTGTGCCGCGCAGATATCTTCCCCCTTAAGCGCCAAACAAATAGAAAATGCCACCAATATAACAATGAACCCGATCCTGCGCATGGATTTTATGTTTTTGGTTTGCATGGCTGGCCCTCCGTTTTTTATAAAACTATTGCCAATTCGTTAATACCTCACGCGCCTCACGAGATCCCTGCGCTGCCTCCTTTTGGAGCCACTGCTTCAGATCTGAGAGATGATTCTGTGCCTCCGGCTGTCCTCCCGACAAAGCCACCCGGTACCACTCATATGCAGCCGCAGGATCTTTGATAATCGTTCCGCTATCCTCGGCAGAGGTCGGATCAAAATAGCGTGCCACGATTAAGGCTGCCTCTGAATGTCCGGCTTCTGCAGCGTACTCCACTAGAATAAACGCCGCGTCGGCCCGTTCCGGTTTTTGCGGTAACGATTTCGCAAGTACCACGGCATCATGCGGATCGATCCCCTTTAACATCACCTTTCGCACCTGTTCAAGCAAAGGGGCATCGGGTGAATAGGGCGGGGGGACAGGTTTGGGCGGCTCTTCCTTGGGGGGCAAATTTGCCATCCGAGGCAGTTTGGTTTGCCCAGCCGTTTGATCGGTCGGAACAGTTTCTTTTGATCCTCGCCAGGCGAAAAATACGCCGGCAACCACAGTGATGACGATAGCAACCGTGATTAGGATCCACCACCGTGTTCGCGGCTCTTGGTCGTCAGAATAATTTTCCACAAAAAAATCTCCCTTAATAATCTATTATTGCAGCGATAATTTTAGGATGTGGATTACAATAACTGTTTAATTGGTTTTTCGATTTACTTTAATCTGTTCCAGTTGAGCCGGTGATATTCTGATTCTTGTATTATTCTAAAGCCATACAAGCTTCTCGAAAGGATTGTCGGAATTATGATCGTAACTGTAACCTGTAGCTAAAAGATATGAATTGAAATTACCTATTCGTCGTTTACCATGAAAAGATATAAAGAAATGAATTCAGTGTGTCAAATCAAAGTTGTGATACCTTAATCTGATCCAAATTTGGTGCAATTAGAAAGCTTGGCTTTACCCTGACCTCAGATCCATTAAAAATACAGGTTTCATATGAATCGCGCAAGTTTTTTTAGAGGATGGTATTGTCTAGCGTGCCTGAGGGTGAAATCCGGGAGGAATGGCATTTTGGCAGACGTGTTGACGTTATATGGGTTTTGTGGATTTTGCAGATTAGGTTTAAATCGGAGAAGGTTATACAGAACCAATCCTTATTATATTTCTGCCCGCTCATGGCGAAAAATGACAGAAAAAGCCCTCCCACTCTTTCCAGCGGCTGGGCGAGCTTGCTAAAAAAACTTCCCGCATACGTAATTATTTTTGAAGTATTTTATACCTTCTATTCTTAATTTTAATAAAAAACCGATCGTTTTCATATTCCATCAGATCCGAGATCTTCATCAATCCGCGTTCGGTAAACTTGATGGTTTCCGCTCCCATTTGCATGTACAGATCGTCCTTGCGCACAAACAGGTTCCGGGGCTTCAGTTTGATCTGCTTTTTGGTATTCAGTATCAGCGTAATATCCTTGTCCTTGATTAAATCCACCGCAAACAAGGCGGTGTCTTCGTAATGGAAATAAACTTTTTCCTGAATATTGTCTCTCTTCTGGGAAAGGTGATAACCTTTATCGTCTCTTTTTATGCAAGAATGGAAATAGTCGATGATCTTTTTATGTTCAAATTTCCCGTGTTCGTTGTGCCAGCGTCCGTTTTTGTCGAGCCAGAATAGGGCCTGGTCCTTGGGGATAATTATTTCGTTGGGCTTTTTCTTCATCGTCGGTCTTTGCTTCCTTTTCTTCAAACGGTGCGCGTTCGATTCAAAACCGTTTACGATGGTTACTCTATCACAGTTATTTTCCTTGACAATTTTTTTTTGAGTTCAATAATCAAACTAACACACCAATTGGGTAAAACCCAATTGGGGGTTATTTGTTATTCGTTATCGGTTAATCGTTTAAAAGGAATGATATCTAAATTTTATATCTCACTTGTTATCAAAATATCAAATCAGGTTGCCATCGAATTCTAATTATATTTAACCAATCCGCCGCGGCGGATTAACGCCTGATTGAGCATTTATCGTGCAATCAGGGCCAAATTTGCTTGGGTGGTAAAACATGATCACGGATTTCTCATTCGGCAAGATCGTTGTCAATGGCAAAACTTACACCAATGACATTAAAATCGTTCGCGGGCAGGTGATTGCAGAATGGTGGCGCAAGAGCGGGCACCGGGTTGAAATGGAGGATATTAACGATATTTTGGAATCCGGGCCTGACACCGTGATCATCGGAAAGGGTTCTCCGGGGCATATGCAGACCAGTACCCACTTGCGCGAAAAATTGGCAACCCTAAAAATTGCATTAATCGAAAAGAAGACATCCAGGGCGATCGCGGTTTTTAATAAGCTCTATAAAGAAGGCCGCAAGGTTGCCGGAGGTTTCCATCTAACCTGCTAAGCTTTTTCCTATCAATTAGAAGGAGTATATGGTGAAAACAAATCGCTTTATTGCATTTGCCATCCTGTCTGTTTTTTTAATCTACGGTGTTCACTTCGGCTTCGCCGCAGGTTTGAGCGACCTTCTTAAGAGCGCTCAGGAAACGTTTGGCGGCAGCGGGGGGCCGTCAAACGATGAAATCATTCAAGGCCTTAAGGAAGCCCTCCAAATCGGAACCGAAAACGCCGTAAAAGTGGTATCCAAAACGGACGGATATTATCAAAACCCGGACATAAAAATCCCACTTCCGGAATCAGTGCAAAAGGTCGAAAAGATTTTGAGAGCCACCGGGTACGGAGAAACAGTAGACCGTTTCGAATTGAGCATGAACCGGGCGGCCGAGCGCGCCGCTCCCGAGGCGAAATCTATCTTCTGGAATGCCATCAGACAGGTGACTTTTGATGATGCCAAAAAAATTCTCAACGGGCGGGATAACGAGGCCACGCTTTATTTTGAAAACAAAACCTCGGATCGACTCCAGGAGGTGTTTAAGCCCATCGTGAAGGACGCCATGGGTGAGGTCGGCGTCACGCGGTCGTTTCAGGATTTGAATGCCAGGGCGGAAAGCATACCGTTCGGCAAGAGCCTGAGTTTCGATCTCGATCAGTATGTCACCGATGGTGCTTTAAAGGGACTTTTTAAGATGCTGGCTGAAGAGGAAAAACGCATCCGTACCGAACCGGCGGCACGTGTTACCGATTTGCTGAAGAAAGTTTTTGCGAGTCAATAGGATAAGATTGCAGTTTGTTCTTTTCACTGCCTTTATTTTTTGATTTTTCCCAACAGGCGCCGTTCGATCTCATTTTTCGCCCATTGCAACTGATGATTTCGCTTGCCGGCCTGGAAAATTTGAACGATTTTCCCGGTGAAATTTCTGGCGTTGCGGTAGCCTGTCGCTACGGCTTCTTCTATAATGCGCCAATTCCGGGATTTGATAAAGTCCTGAAAAGCGGCTCTAAGTTCTGGAAAAAGTTCCTTTATCAGCCCATCCTGAAAGGCGACATAGAAACCCAGGGCGGCCGTCTTGCGATTGCGTATCAGATGGCGCAGCGTTCCGTGGTGGGTTGTGTCCGCCAGAAGATCCTTGACGGCCCTGACAAGCAGTTCAACGGGTGAGTGCGGAAAGGCGGCGATTAATTCACGCCAGATATCCGGGTCAAAGGTGGAATCTTTCATTTCACCAATTTCATGGTATATGAAATTGTCTTTTTGAGCGGCCAAAATTGTCGGCATTTGACGCCGCAATGCCCCCGGGCCCTGCTCTGTAAGCCCACAGTGCCGGAGTGCAAATTGCAGGGCCGGACGACCTGATTTTTTTATAAATGTGATTTGATCCCATAGAAAAAGCCTGGCAGAATCAGTACGCAGCAGGATTAAATTGTCCTGCGAAAGGACCGGCAGGGTCAGCAGGTCCCGGGCAAGTTCCCGCCCCAGGGTGTATACGGTGTATCCGTCGGTTTGGCTTTTATTTTTGATCGTGGCCAGAAAAAAAGTGGGCTTCAGACTGTAGGCATAGCCGGCGCCATAAAAGATGCCGTGGGGTTCCAGGATCGCATTAATCTCAGCCGTGTTAAACGGATTATAGTGCTCACCCCCGAGGAAAAGATCTGTGTATTTTTTTTCGCCCAGTTGTTCCCAGCGCTGCTCCTTGGCAGCGATCCAATCGAGAATTTCAGATGAGTCTTTCTCTTCCCATGGATTCAAGCCGTTTTCCCATTTATAAAGGTCACGCAGTCGCAGGGCCAGCCCGCAGATAGAATACAATCCGGCGTGCTGCGCATCCGAAATCTCGCAGTTTTTAAGAACCTGATGGGCAAACGGATCTATCTCAATCATTTTTAATTCTGCATTATGCTTATGCTGTTTTGGCCTTTACCGGATCCTATGTCTGTAAATTAAAAAAAATAGTTCACCAGATGGGGCAACACCGTGATATTTGTCGGAGTGGTTCCGAAAATTTCCCCATCAGGCAGTAACGTCTTTTGCGGTTCGGTGTAAACACTTGCCGATTTGCCTCTGATAAATCTAACGGCCGGATTCTCTCCATGGGTACCTTTAAAGATTTTAGGGAATGTTGCCAACAGGTTTGTTCGTCTCAACGGCGAAGCCACGACCGCATCGAACAACCCGTCGTCAATTTTTGCTTCCGGCGCCATGAGCATGTTGCCCCCGGTATATTTTGAATTGCAGATTTCGACAAAGCAGTTCGGGCCGGAGATGACCTCCCCGTCAATTTCCAGAACCATCTGGTGAAAGGCCAACCCCAGGAGGCGGTGAAACACGCCGATCACATAGCTGAAATCAGCCGCCCATTTAAAGCGGGCGGCGGTTTTTGCCACGTCGGTTACAAACCCGAGTCCCATAAGATTGACAAAATAATGAGCCGTTTCCTTCTGGGAAAACCGGCAGACATCCACCTTGCGGGTTGTCTGCCGGCCCAGGGCGTCGATACCGTCTGCAACGCTGTCGATCTTTAAATCTTTGGCAAAAGAGTTCCCACGGCCACTCGGCAGAATTCCCAATGGAGGCAGGTCTGAGTCACCATGATATTTTAACACCGCATTGAGCACCTGAAAATTGGTGCCGTCTCCACCCATGGATACGATCGCGTCATATTCGCGGATGGATATCTGCTTTACCAGTTCGGTAGCATGATCGTGATATTGCGTCGGCAACAGATCATAGCGGATATGGTGTTCTTTGAGTTGATTATCCAGGCCGGGCGTTAAATTATTTTGGGATACGCCGCTTGAGCGCGAGTTTGCAATCAGCGCGATTTTCATAAATCCGGGCCTCTTTTGACAGCCCCACCTCCCACAATGATGTTACAAAAGTCGGGTGGTTTTCATTCGTACCAGGATCGAATCTTGTCCAGACTTTCGCGATCCGTTCTAAAATTGTTGATCGGTGATTCATTATCGGCATAACCCAGTGCGACTCCCAGGAGGATCTCTTTATCTTCGGGGATATCGAGGACCTCTGCTACTTCGTGGCCATAGGATGTAATCAGCCCAATCGGGCATGTCGCCAGTCCATGGGCCTGGGCGGCCAACAGCAGATAGGAAACACTGAGGCCCACATCCAGATAGCGGAGTTTCGGAAACAGTCGGTCGATGGTAACGATAATCGCAATCGGGGCCCCATAAAAGGAACAGCTACCCTCTTCGACAAACTGGGTGAACTCCAGGCCCATCTCCGCTATTTTCGGCGCCATGGCGCGCGACGCCCGGCGACTTCGGGCTTTAAATATATCCGGTAACGGTTTTTGGGTCCCGGGGCCGCAGGAAATCCTGCGTTCCGCCCGCACTTTTTGCAACCGCCTCACCAGCCGATCTTTTTCTTCCCCGTAAACAACTACATATTCCCAGGGCTGTATATTGATCGCCGACGGCGCCCTGCCGGCATATTCTAAAATGTCTTCGATATCCGCCCGCGAAACCGGTCTATCCAGATACGCCCGTGCACTTCGGCGATCGGTCATGGCAGAAAATACGTCCATAGCGGTCTCCTCAAAGATTAGTTATTGGTTAATGGTTATTCCTTATTGGTGAGTGGTTTTGACAGATTGATGTTTCCATTTTCGTCTTATATCCGCAGGTCATGGTCCTGTTTCACTTTGCCCCGCCAATAACGAATAACAGATAACAAATAACAAAGCGTAAGCATTTTCTTGACACCTGCCGTGGATGATTATACTTTTCTCAAATTTCGGCAAATGTCAACAAGGAGGAACCGTGGAAAGAGCAATGTTGTGGTTCAAATGCGCTGCCGTACACGATCCGGTTCGACCCGTACTGAAGAACCCGGCCGTCATCGGCTGGGAAGCAAAACAGCGCCAGGTCGATCTGGTGATCCAGCGAGCGATTAAAGGTGAAGATTTATTGCGCCACATGAAAGGCTGGGTTACCGTGGACGTGAATCAGGCGATCGATGTTATCCAACGTCACGGGAACCTCAAGGTCTTGGATGGTTACGATCTGGTCGTTGAAGTGCGCGATAAATCGGAGCTGGAAGCCCTGTCACAGGAACTGGCAGATGCCTTCGGCGAGGAGGCTTGGCTAGAGCCCATGGCCAAAACATTGCTGGCCTGAACCGAGTAAAGAGAAAAATCCACCAACCCCGCAGAATTTCAGCAATAATTATGCAGAGCACGTGTGTAAAACCCCCCAGAGCATTACCTGCCGCCTCGGTTATCCTTGTGCGTGAATTTCAGGACGAACTCCAGATTTACCTGCTAAAAAGACATGCCAGAAGCGGATTTATGGCCGGCAACTATGTTTTTGCGGGCGGAATTCTGGACCCTGGAGATCGGGAATACCCGGTATGGAAAGACCATGTGGATTTAGATCCCGCCGATATTGCCAGCCGTCTGGGAGGGGACCTTGGTGCCGAAGAAATTCTTGCTTACGGCGTTGCCGCCATACGCGAGACCGTTGAAGAGGCCGGTGTTTTCCTGGCGTCCGAGGCGAATCAGCGCGCGGCGGATTTGAAACGCATAGACAGTTTGAGGGTTGCCGGAGATCTGCCCCGCGAATGGTTTTTAAATCTGGTGGTATCCGGGGACTGGACCCTGGCGCTGTCGGCTTTATTCAGGTGGAGCCACTGGGTTACCCCCGTCTTGATGAAGCGCCGCTATGACACCCGGTTTTTTCTGGCATGCATGCCGTCCGGGCAACGCTGCAGCCCGGATAGCCACGAGATAACCCATGGACTCTGGGTCAGTCCGAAAAACGGCCTGATGGGCAATATTTCCGGACAGATTCCGCTGAGTCCGCCCACCATGGTGATGCTGCAGGAGCTTGTAAAATACCCGACACTGGCAGATTTAAAGAAAGCGGCGCGCGACCGCATGTGGGGAAGCCCCAATTCGCCGCGTCTGATTAACCTCGACAGAGGAGCGCTTCTGATCGAACCCTGGGATCCCGAGTACGGTCAGCCGGACATCGAAATCGATGCTCGCAAGCTGGAAAATGCCCTATTGCCCGCCGGTGAGCCATTTTCCAGGATTTGGTGTCGTGATGGCCTGTGGCTGCCAATAGCAGGGTAGGTTTATCACCGGCTTCCTCCGGTCTTATTTTCTTTGTGTAATTTACAAAACACGATTTTATTCTAGAACCCATCTCAAAAATGTGGATCAGGGTTCAGGGCAAGGCGCAAATCGATTCGAAAGCGGAGTCCCGCCGGGGGCGGGAGGAGCGTTTATTTTGAATCGGTTTGCAACGCCGCCATGGGCCCTTAGACGCGTTTTTGAGATGGGTTCTAGGCGTCAGGTTCGATATACCCGGGACCAAAAACGTTGCGACCGATGGCCAGCCTCAATTCCTTGTCGGGCAGTTCAGTTTCATCGCCGGGCCAATGAATCCCTTCCCAGATAACCCGCTTTAAGCCACCGTCTTTTTTACACTGAAAACAAATCGGCGCCCTTTTTCCCTTTTTCTCCGGCTGAGCGGAAACGTGAATTAACTCACCCAGCGGATTTCCCTGGGCCGAGACCCCGCAAAGCAACGCGCAACCGCAATCTAAAAATTTAAACGCGACCCCGATCGCTTCCGGCTGCTCGATTAATATCGTCTGACAGACTGCATCAAAGGCAGTCGATCGAAAATTCGTTTTTTCTTCCATGGCCGTGATTTCCAGATGGTAAACAAGAAGAAATAAAATGGCGTGAACTTATATTAACCATTAATCAATAATTTGGGAATAAATAATCACAGGAAATTGGAAAAAAATGCGCAGATCTTCCCTATTGAAACGACTTCTAAAAAGCTGTGGCGGAATTTGCGGCGCTAATCCGGCGGCAGGGGATCAACTTTTTAGGCAGGTATTTTCATAAAAACGAAATGGCGGTATTTGATTTTGGATAAATTTGTATTTTAGCGTTATGTTGCTAGTGCATTAAAACCACCGATACGGCAAGAATGGCTATTACCAGGCCGATGACATCATATTTGTCCATGAGATCTCCTTCTTGTGAGCTGCGCGGGTGCTCTCGATGAATTGTGCATTATGCGTATGAAATTCGAGGCAACCATCCCTATGGATGCTGCAAAAACTGTGCAAAACAGCCGAAGATTTTTATATTTGCATTGATATAAGTTAGTTATATGGATCTTAGAGACGGCCTTGTAACTACATGTGTAGAAAAATATATAAATGATTGTATACTTTTTTTCACAGTTTGAAACGGTAAAAAGCCAGGGCATTCAGATCTGCAATTCGACGATGTCACCATCCTGCAGCACATAATCTCGCTGAACGAGCTGGCCGTCAAAAACCGACGTTCCCCATACCCTGGCGGATTTCAATTTCTGAGCGAAATCCTTGTGAACCTTACCGGCAAAATCGGCCATGGTGCAGCCTTTTTTCAAAACAAAAGGGGCGTTCAGGTCCGCCTTTTTACCGGGGGTCTTCGTATAGACCCGAATAATATTCAAGCGTTCGACGATTGCCTTCTTTAGAAGATCCAGGTTACGGCCGGTCGTTACCGAAGCCGATACCATCGGCCAGTTGTCCGCTAACAATTCACGAAAAATCTCCAAATCTTCATCGGTGCGCTCGTCGTCGTTTTTGTTTGCAAACACCAAAAACGGAACCAGGCTGATCCCGCGCCGGTCCCGGTAGCGATCTTTTAGCCGCAATGGTACGATACCCTGTTCTTCAAGAATAGCAACAGTATCTTCAAGGTGCCGCAGCGGGTCCGTCTGCAAATCTACCATCAGGAGCACAAGATCACATCGCCTGATCAAATCCATCATTTGGGGCTCTATATAGTCTCTGCTAAGCGGCGGGGTATCAATCAGCTGAATCTGGATGTTTTCCATCGGCATCATCCCCGGGGTCGGTTTCCAGGTGGTATGCGGGAAATCGGCGACTTCGGGCGCAGCATTCGTTACCCTGGTCAGCAAAGCGGATTTGCCGACATTGGCGACGCCGACGATCACCACCTGCCCGGCGCCTTCTTTATTGATGTGAAAAACCGATTCATGCTTACTCAGACTCTTTTTCGCCTGGGCCACTGATTTCGACTTCGAGACCCTTTTGCGCAAATCCGCTCTGAGTTTATCGGTGCCTTTGTGTTTGGGGACCATGGTGAGCATTTCTTCAAGGCAGGCCAGTTTTTCGGCTGGTGTTTTGGCCGAGCGGTAACGCTTTTCGGCGTCAAAATATTCGGGAGGAAGGTTGGTTGGCATAATGATATACTCGACCTATATTTCATTATTGGCAACACTGCTTGAGACTTTTAAAATTAGGGAAATTTGAGCCCAAAGTCAACCGGCTTCCTACAGGTGCACCATTGTCGAGGTTGATTTTGGGAGCGCTTAAACGTATATCGGATCGTAACATTCCAAAACAACAGAAAGGAAATTCGTATGCCATGAAAGCAGAATGGATCAACGCATTTGGTAATCTGACATACGGTATCTACGTCCTCACTTCTCACCATGAAGAAAAAATCAACGGCATGATTGCATCATGGGTTTCCCAGGTGTCATATGAACCGCCCCTGATAATGGTGGCCGTTCACCCCAACCGCTTCTCGCACCAACTCATTGCGGACGGCGGCGGCTTTGCGCTGCATGCGGTGGCCGACACCCAGGCGAATTTTTTGTCCCGATTTAAGGGCGCGGACGTAAGCGCCAAATTTACCGGGATAAATTGGACTCCCGGTGAAACCGGCTGTCCCATTTTACGCGATTGCCTGGCCTATCTGGAGTGTGAGCTTAAAATCTATTACCAACCGGGAAATCATACGCTTTTTATCGGAGAGGTGGTTGCAGCCGGCGTTTTTGGACATCAAGAACCGTTTACCACGCGGGAATATGATGGGCTTTATCTGGGTGAAGCCTAACCCGGACGAGCCGGTTGGAGCGAAGCGTAAATCCCGGTGTATCGGGGATCCAAACAGGCGATCACAGCACGCCTGCTGAAAAATACGCGTGCTGAAGCGGAACTGAAACCAACCCATTTAGCCACTTTAATCTTGATATTTTATTTATTTTTTACTTGAATGACTTTTTTGTTTTTATACCGACTAAAGAAAGGAGCACGTAACGATGGCTTCCTGGAAAACCTACCTGGACGAAAATCAGGATCGCTACTTGAAGGAGCTTCTGGAATTTTTAAGCATCCCCAGCATCTCCGGCCTCAAAGCGCACAAAGAAGACGTTCAGAAAGCGGCTGAATGGGTGGCTGCACGGCTGCAGGCCGCCGGCCTTGAAAATGTGCAGGTTATGCCTACCGACGGGCATCCGGTCGTTTACGGGGATTGGCTGCATGCTGCCGATAAACCGACCGTTATGATCTATGGACATTTCGATACCCAGCCGGTGGATCCGCTGGAGCTCTGGTCCCAGCCGCCGTTTGAGCCGGTTATAAAAGAAGAGCGCGTTTATGCCCGCGGTGCTTCCGACGATAAAGGCAATATGCTGGCACCGATTTTGACCCTGGAAGCCCTGTTAAACAGCCAAAAGAAGCTGCCGATCAATGTTAAATGTTTTTTTGAAGGACAGGAAGAGATCGGCAGTCCGCAGCTGCCTGAATTTATTCCGGCCAACCGGGAACTGCTGGCCTGTGACTTGATCGTGAGTGCAGACGGAGGCCAATGGGATGAGGAGCAACCGGTGTTAACGCTTGGACTCAGGGGGCTTTGTGCCCTGCAGGTGGACGTTCGGGCTGCCAGCCAGGATATCCACTCCGGAACCTTCGGCGGAACCATCATGAATCCGATCCATGCCCTGGTGCGTCTTCTGGATTCAATGCATAGCACGGACGGTAGGATCGCGGTTGAAGGCTTTTATGATACCGTGCGTCTGCTTTCGGATGTCGAACAGGCCCAGATCGCCGAAATCCCCTACGATGAATCCGATTACAAGGCGCAGCTGGGTGTCGATGAACTTTTCGGTGAACCCGGATATTCAACTTATGAGCGGGCCTGGACACGCCCCACCCTTGAAGTAAACGGCATCTGGGGCGGTTTTCAGGATGAGGGACTCAAAACCGTGCTGCCGAGCACCGCCCATGCGAAGATCAGCTGCCGGCTGGTGCCGGATCAGGATCCCCAGGAAATTGTTGGGCTGATATCGGCCCATATCCACAAATATGCGCCCCCCGGGGTTAGCATCCGTGTCCAACCGCATCACAGCACCGCATACCCGTACCTGATTCCATATGATCATCCGGGCAACCGCATCGCACTGCAGGTCCACAAAGCGCTTTTCGGCAAAGAACCTTATTACGTTCGGATGGGGGGCACCATTCCGGTTTGCGGTGTCTTTTTAAAAGAACTGGGTGCCTATACGGTTAATTTTGGTTTTGGATTGAAAGATGAAAATCTGCATGGTCCCAATGAATATTTCCGGCTCAGCAGCTTTTCGCGCGCACAGCTGGCCTACGGCATGCTGTTGGAGCAGTTGAGCGAATGGGATATAAAATAACGGGCGAGTTGGATCGGCCGGGGGCGGGAAGCTGAAAGCGTAAGGTTTTTAATAAGTTCCGGTTTTTTTTTGCTTGCCCAGACTTCGTTTCAGTTGCATTATATCCATCAGCATCCGAAACAGTTCATCTTTGAAACCAAACGGCATCACTTTGAAGGCATCCTGAAGTCTTTCTTCCTACCGGCTCATAATGGCTTTAGGGGTCGGTTTCTCATAGGTCAACAGGAGGTACACCTCATCGCGAATCTTTCTTCGCAGTCTCATTTTTTGCTTCTTGTCGGTGTTCTGGGCGCGGGAAAGTGCCTCTTCAAAAAATTTGCGGAGTTCGAGAACATCCAGATCGGTTATTCTAAACATAAACGGCGCGCTCCGGATTAAGTTTTTAAATCGGGTAAAGCCTTGCCTTGAAATTCGATTTGTTTGTTGCTTTATTCAACAGCGTACCATTAAATTGTTTCAAAAATCAATTTTTGACGCTTATCCAATGAAGGCTAAAAGGAGGCCGGAAAAACAGTTTTGAAAATTGTCCTGACCAATGACGACGGCATCGAGGCGCCCGGCCTTGGTGCGTTGTTTCACTGTGTGTTACCGCTGGGTGACATCATCATTGTTGCGCCCCAGGAACCGCAATCCGGCATAGCCCACCGCGTAACCACTCGGGCCCCCATCCGGGTAAATCAGATCGGGCAAAATCAATACAGTGTCGAGGGCACCCCGGCGGATTGTTCCCGCATCGCCCTGAAGGAAATTGCCGCGGATGCGGGCTGGTTGATTTCCGGAATCAACGCGGGGGCCAATCTGGGTTCTGATGTTTACAATTCGGGCACCGTTGCAGCAGCCCGTGAAGCGGCAATTTTAGGATATCCGGCCATTGCAATTTCGCAATATATTGCCAAAGACCATGCGGTGGACTGGCCGGTAACCGGGCATCATGCCGGGGCGGCATTAAAAATGCTTCTGGGCCGCGAACTGGCACCCGGATATTTCTGGAATGTCAACCTGCCCCATCCGATCGAGATGGAACCGCCGCTTTTCTGTCAATTCTGCGGATTGGATACCAATCCCCATAAATATGTGTACCGAAAAAACGGCCGCGAATTCCTTTATACCGGCACCATCCACGAGCGTCCACGGAATCCCGGAAAAGATGTCGCCGTGTGTTTTGACGAGCGAAAAATTGCCATCACCCGACTGCCGGTGGGCACAGCCGAATAGGCCGGGAAACAAAAATCAAATCAATGGTGTGTAAGTCTGTTGCGCATAGCGAAATCCAACCCACTTTAAGCCATCAGTTCGAAAGATTTTCCGGAGTGAAAGCACGCTTTGCGGTCGTTTTGGTAAAGGGTTACGCCGCCGGCGCCATACACCTGCCAGCGGCCCTGGCGGCCATCATTTAACATGCCGGTTTGCTCATCGATACCGATTAGCGAGATGTCCGCCAGACGCTGTTTCAGTTTTGGGGCCCAGCTGTGGCCGAAGGTGTTGTGGTGCGGCAAAATACAGGCGTCGGAAATCAGTCCCAGCCCGCTCCAGATTTGGTTGTTATACGGATCATAGTAATAATCACAGAGAATCATTGCGCCGGCACTGCTGCCCGCAATAACCGCTCCGGATTGATGGGCGGCCAGCATGGCCTGCCAGCTGTTGCTGCCCGCCAGCGACTGCTCCAGGTGGCGGGGGAAGCCACCCAGCAGATAGATCAATTTGGACTGACGCAATGCGTCGACCACAACAGCGTCATCGGCAGATCTGCGGTCGGTGAGCGGCAGGGCGGTAACATTGACAGCGCCCAGCTTCTGAAACCAGTCAACGCCGTTTTGTGCGGCGCGCTGATGATTGTTGTCCGGTGCGGCCGCCGCCGGGATAATACTCAGGCGTGCGTTTAGCCCGCCGGCCAGCTCGATGACGCGCCGGTCCGTTACAGCCATTTTGCCCTGGAATTCGGCGCCGCCTGCCAATAAAATGTAGCCCATGTGTAGCGTGCCTAAAATGCCTTAAATGCGCTAAATTGCCTAAAGTTGGATACAGAAACCACAGGGTTGACCCTGTTCGCCTGTCGAGCTGGTTGCCGGTTTAATATGATAGAATTCTTTCTTTAAAAAATTATAAGCTGTCGATCTATTCCTTGGATGCCGGACCCTGATCATATATCTCAAAATCGGCCGGCCCTTCCTGCAGACTTTCAAGCTGGTCTTCTTTTGAGGCTCTGGCATCACTTTCCTGCCACTGGATCCAATCATCAATTGTCTGCCAGGTTGAGACTACCGTAATCTTGCAGGGATCATAGTGGTTCACCAGGGTTTCACCGGAAATGTATCCCGGCTGTTTGAGTGCCTGACGGCGAACCGCGTTGAGCAGGGCGAATGTATCTTCGGCCTTACCCTTTTTAACGTGTCTTTTGATAAATACCTTGACCGCCATGTCGACCTCCGCATAAATTTGAAAAGTGAATATTAGAAGCATATTATTATTGAAGGCTTTTTATATTATAATGCGCACATGAACTTGGTTAATCAAGGGTTTAATTTCTTCTGGATTACTTCCTGAGTTTTAACACCGGTGCGGCTTGGACCGGTTTTAACGATCTCGGCCTGTCATGCGCTGCGGTTTATTTTTGACGCCAATCATTTTATTTATTAATTTGATTTAATCAATTAGATCTTATAATAAAAATTTGAAGTGGTTTTGGATTAAGCCCTCCAGACCAGCTTATTTTCTTCTGCGAAAGGACAGACGCATGGTGCCGAGTTTGCTGGATACCGATTTTTACAAATTAACCATGATGCAGGTCGTGCTTCACCAGTATGCCGGGGCCTGGGTGCGCTATGCCTTTAAGTGGCGGAATTGGGATGAAATGCACTTAAAAGGTTCACTGGAAAATTTCAAACGCAAACTCGATGAGGAGATCGACAAGCTTTGTGATCTGCGCTTTCAAGAGGATGAGCTGGCGTATCTGGTTTCCATCCATTTTTTTAAGCCGGACTTTATTGAGTACCTCAGACTGTTTCAACTCAACCGAAATTATATTAAGGTATCCATCGAAGAGAGTCATTTAAAAATCAATATTGAAGGGCCCTGGCTGACAACCATTTTATTTGAAATTCCGGTTCTGGCTGTCGTCAGCGAGCTTTATTCTAATATGCACGGGGTAGATGATCGCACCTGGCTCAAAGCGGGCCGCAAACTTCTAAAGGACAAAGTTGCTTTTCTAAAAAAGGCTGTCACGCCCGGGGAAGGTTTCAAATTCGCGGAATTTGGAACCCGTCGTAGGGCCTCCTATGCCTGGCAGGAAGAAATGCTGCAATACCTTATTGCGCACTGCGGCGACATGCTGGTGGGAACCAGCAATGTCCACTTTGCCATGAAGCTTGGCATCAGGCCGATCGGAACCATGGCCCATGAATTTTTCCAGGCGCACCAGCAGTTGGGCCCCCGTCTGGTCGACAGCCAGAAGGTGGCGCTGCAAAGCTGGGCAGACGAATACCGGGGAGAGCTGGGCATTGCGCTCTCCGACACAATGGGTTTTGATAAATTCCTGAAGGACTTCGACCGCTTTTTCTCATTGCTTTTTAACGGGTGCCGCCAGGACTCCGGAGATCCGATCGAGTGGACCGAGAAACTTATTGTCCACTATAAAAAGATGCGCATTGATCCGAAGTCCAAAAGTGCCATTTACAGTGACGGTCTAACGTTTGAATCGGCGGTGGATATTTTTAAGCGGTTTAATAATCAGATCCAGACATCCTTTGGTATCGGTACGGATCTGACCAATGATTGTGGGTTTATCGCTCCCCAGGTGGTGATCAAAATGGTGCAATGCAATCGAAAGCCGGTTGCCAAGGTCAGCGACAGCGAAGAAAAAGGCATGTGTGAAGATCCGGAATTTCTGGACTATCTGAATTATGTCATCAGAGAAGACGTTAATTCTACAAATTGATTTCAGAACCTATTCGGAAGAGTGAGCTAAAGTGACTAAAGTTGAAAAGCGGAATTGATCCATTTTAATATTTATGCTCACGCAAAGGCGCTAAGGCGCAAAGAATAATAATCTAAATAAAAAAACCCTTGGCGTCTTGGCGGCTTTGCGTGAGACCCACAGCTTTAGTTCATACTTGTCCGCCATGCTTTTTGGCGGACTTTAATCCCTGGTGGTAACCTTCCCCTTGACACCATCAATGTCAACTAGGCCACTTCCGGCTGCGTTGATATACACGTTTTGGGTCACATCTTGAATCTCAATACTTCCGGAGCCGTCCGTTAGCGTGACATTGCCGTCGATATCCTGAACCGTTATGCTGCCGGATCCATCGGTGATGCTTAAATTTCCTTTGATAAGACTGATTTTAATGTGACCTGAACCATCCTGCACTTCAACATCGCCCCGGACATCTTCTATATCGATGCGTCCGGAGCCGTCGGCAATTTTTATCTTGCCGTCCATATTGATAATATCGATGCTTCCGGAGTCATCCTCGAGCTGCAGGCCGCCGGCGAGGCTGGTGACCATAATGGCGCCCGATCCGTCGTCAATGGCCACCGGATGCATTTTGGGGACTTTGACCGTTAAATTTATTCTTGCCTCTATTTTTCTAAGATATGATTTATTAATGTCAGCTTTTAAAACGGCATCCCGGCCCTGCTTTTCCAAAGATAACACCATCTGTTTTTCCAAATATGCTTGAAATTCATTTTCCTGGATGCCCTTGACTTCGATTTGCGCGGTTGCTCTGATGCGGTCACTCCCCTTAACCCCGATTATTGTCAGAAAGCCGGATCCACACTGGATCTTCAGAGTTTGGATGCCGGCAGCGGATAATTCAAGATGCCGGGTTTCATCGAGGTTTGCGGCCAACGCGATCACAGGCAGAAAAATCATAATGAAAACGGTATAGATTCTCATCGGATCCCCCCCTGGTTAGAAGTGGTTTCAAAACCCCATCTTAGGCCCAATGGCTGCGTTGCAGGCCTCCGATAAATGCACATGTATGCTGTGCGCTTTCTCGATCGGCCTGCGCCTTGCCCTTGAACCTGATCTGAGGCTTTGAAACCACTTCTAAGCGAATCTGTTTGCGACTATCGGATATCTCCGGATATACGGTAACCTGTACCCTGGTTCCGGCGCCGACCCATGTATCTTGGCTTACCCTGTGACAAATAGCAATATTTATTGTATGAAAAGCGATGATTTGACGCACCCCACCGTTATTTGGAGAGGTATGATGGCTGAATCACAAACGGTTGATAGGCTCGACGTTAAAGCGATTTTTCTGCTGATCGTTTTATGCCTGATCTGGGGGCTGAATGCCACCGCCATAAAACTCAGCACCGAGGGTATCGCACCCATTTTCTGTGCGGGTCTCCGATCGGTTATTGCCACCGCATGCCTGGTGATCTGGATGGTCCGGAAGCGGCTGGAGCTGTTTGCGGGCAGGCTCCTGGACGGCATGCTCATCGGGTTTATGTTCGGAGCCGAGTTCGGGCTAATTTATACGGCGGTGATCTATACCACTACCTCATCGGCCTGGATCCTGCTTTACACCTCCCCCTTTTTTCATGCCCTGGGCGCTCATTTTTATCTGGCTGCAGATCGTCTGACGCTGCGCAAATCAGGCGGGCTGTTTCTGTCTTTTACCGGAATTTTAATTCTCTTGAGCAAGCACCTGGGGCTGCCATCCATCCAGGAATTCGGCGGGGATCTTATGTCAATTGGCGCCGCCGCAATTTGGGCAATGACCACCATTTATATCAAACGCCGGCTGGTGGCTGTTGTTTCCCCCTATCATACCCTTTTTTATCAGACCCTGTTCTCCATTCCGATCCTGTTCCTGTTGAGCTTTCTTTTTCGGGAAACGCCGATCCAACATGTCAGCGGTCTCATTATTTTATCGGTCGCTTACCAGGCTATCGTCACGGCTTTTTTCAGCTATCTGATGTGGTTTTTTCTGGTGCATGTTTATCCGGTCAGCCGGCTTTCTTCTTTTACCTTTCTGACACCTGTTTTTGCCACGATTGCCGGTATTGTTTTGCTGAACGAGCCCCTGACGCTGCCGGTAATCCTTAGCCTGATATTCGTCAGTCTTGGAATTTATATTGTCAACCGCAAATAAAGAAGGGGTGGCCCCGAAGGACCACCCCTTTTTTAAAGTTAGTAAAAAGAAGGTGACTCAGCGTGCCTCCCGAAGCACGCTACTTATAGTATCGGATTTTTGAAACAATACTTTAGTAAAATTGTTGGTTATATTGACTCGCCCGGCTTTTTATTCTTAAATACGTTGCGATTCGAGAAGCCGATGCCGCGTCAAAAATACTGAACCCAAAATCCGAATGGTCACCCAAAAATGTTGATTCTTGATTTTGATGGGGTCTTGATAAATTCCCTCGATGAAGTCGTCATAACAGCCTACAATGCAACCACCGGCGAACTGCTAACTTCCCTGGCAGATCTGCCGACAGCACTGGTGAGGCTGTTTCAGCGAAACCGCTACCATGTGCAATCCATCGGAGATGGTATTTTACTGATGAACTGGTGCCTGAATAATTACCGCCACAAATCCGAACAATTTTTGGCTCCGCATGAATACGAGACCATAATATCCGGCGCTACCGTTTCTTTAACCGATCGAACCCTGAAGATTTATGAAATGCGCGGACAGTTTATCGCCAAAGACCCTGAAGCCTGGCTGGCGCTTCATCAACCCTATCAGCCGCTGTGGGGCCACCTGGTACGGCACCCGGGATATGCGTTTGTCATTTTGACCAACAAAAACCGTGACGCCACCCTGCGGCTCTGCCGGCACTTTGGCCTGGGTATTCATGCGGTTGATATTTACAGCGGGGATCGGGGAGCAAGCAAAGTTGAAAACATGCAAGACATCCAGAAGCGATTTGGAGATCAACTATTCGGATTTATTGATGATTCAGTTAAAAACCTTCGGGAACTCCAGGAGTCCTTGAATCTGGGAAATAAGACGATCCAGCTGCTGCTGGCCTCCTGGGGGTACACCGGCCCTCGGGATGAAAAAATCGCGCAAGCATACGGTTATCCGGTTCTAAACCAAAAGCGCCTGATTGCGCTTCTGGACAAAGATGCGCTCGAGCAAAATAGTGCGTACAAATAATTTAGCCTTCGCGCATCCCAGCCTTATAGCGTCCTATCCAATTCATTTTTCTGACCCTGACATTTGATCCCGAATACTAGATCTTCCCAGCTCCTCTAGTATGTGTTTTGATACTGTGATTTGCCTGCGGTAGATTTATAACCCGGAAGTATATTCAAATATCACTTTCTTTTTATCAAAGGGACATTCGAATTCGAGGGCGGTGGCGGCAAGCTGCATACCTTCCTTATTTTTATTGCCTTTTCCATACCGGGGGTCACCCATAATCGGATGGCCGATCATTTCAAAATGGCGGCGAATCTGGTGTTTCCTTCCCGTACGAATCACGAGAGATACCCTGGACGTCCCGGTTTTCGGGTCGTAGTGGTCGACGGTAACCTCGGTCAATGCGGACTTGCCGTCCAGCGCCAGATCGATTTTATTCCCCGGTAGCGTGGCGTTTAAATTTCCCAGCACCCTAGCCGTATATCGTTTAATGATCTGCTGCTTTTGAAACAGGCGCGATAGTCGGCCGGCCGCCGCTTTATCGTGGGCCAACACGACCAGGCCGGCGGCCTCCCGGTCCAGGCGGTGGATGGGGTACACTTTTCTTTTGGATTTAAAGTAAAGCGCCGCCTGCCTGAGCAGGGAGCAATGATCGCCATATTTCGTGCCCTGGGACATTAAACCGGGCGGTTTGAGCCAGACGCTGTAACGGCCCCGGTCGCTGATGCGTTCCGGGCGGGGAGGGGATTTCGAAAGCAGGGCCTTATCGTAATAAATAGACAGGGTGTCGCCCGGTCTGAGGCCGGCGGTGGCCCGGCGAATGCGGTTTTGTTTGCCTTTTTGTTTCTTCAGCCAGACTGCGCCTTTGGCCATGGCATCTTTAACCTGGCTTTTGGAAAGCGCTGTATATTCATTCAGAAAATTACAGACAGTTGCGGGGTCATTGGGCCCGACAGTTTTTGTCAATGACAATTTTTGCATCTGCGTCTTAGCGTCTTTGGGTGAGGCCATCTTTATGCCCTATCCGATTTTTATTGTGCAAATACCGACAATATTTAAATCCGCTGGAATTTTTTCTGATATTCTGTCGGGCGCAGGCCGGTTTGCTTTAAAAACACCTTGCGGAATGAACTGCTGTCTTCATAACCCACCTGGTAGGTGATTTCATCAAAAGAGCGATTTCCATCCTCCAGCAGGCGTTTGGCCGCTTCGACGCGGAGGCGTTGTTGGTAGGTCAACGGCGTATCTCCGGTGGCGGTTTTAAAACGCCGTTCGAAGGTGCGCCGGCTCATACCATGTTCGCGGGCCAGTTTGTCGTAATTAAAAGCTTGGTTGAAATTGTTTTCGATCCACTCCTGGGCCGTTAGAATTCGGTTGTCGCTGTGATCTTTTTGAAATTGAAAAATGGCATAGGGGGCCTGGGTCGTACGGCCGATATCGGAAATTACGGATTTTGAGGATTGCAGGGCCACCTCATGGCCGCAGTATTTTTCCACTAGATAAAGCGAGAGATCCGTGCCGGCGTTGTAACCGCCCGAGCAAAACAGATCTCCCTCGTCGGTAATCAGCCGCTCCGGCTTGAGATCTATCAGCGGATACCGTTTTCGGAATTGATCCGCAAAACCCCAGTGGGTGGTTGCGGTTTTGCCATCCAGTAATCCGGTTTCAGCGAGCACAAACGCCCCGGTACAAATGCTGGCAATATGGGCGCCCCGGCCATAATGATTTTTGAGCCAATCGATAACTTCACCCTGGATCTCTAAGGTTTTGTCAATGTCTAAAATAGATGAAACCACAATCAAATCACTTTCCGGCACATCATAAATTGAGCCATCCGGCAGAATTCGCGCCCCACTCAGACACTTGAAAGGCTTTCCGTGGGTTGAAACCACTTTTACCTCGAAGTAGGGGGTCAGTTTTTGCCCGTGGAAGTAGTTCCACATGACCCCTGCTTGATAAAAAACATCCATGGGGCCGATAACCGTTGATGCCATTGTATTGTACATGGCCAAAATTGTGACCTTATGCATTGTTTCCCCCAAATTGACGTAATTGGCATTTAATATGTCATATATGCCACTTCAAAACCGACAAAACAAGGGATATTTTTAATTACAAGATAACGGATCTATAACCCAAAAGGAGGTGATCAAAATGAATGGGATTAATGACAAAATTATTGCTGAATACAGCGGTGCTGGTTTTAATCGACGCCTGCATATGTATTTGCAGTTTCCCCGGTTAAGATCCAAATTTATTTTGATAGACCAACATGATCTAAAAACAGAATTGCCTGCCGGTTTCCCGGCGCCGGCATTTTCGCTGGGGGCCGGAATGGCCGTTTTGCTCAATTCAGCGACGGGCTGTGTTAAAAAGCTCTTTGGAATGGCATCGGCATAAAGTGTTCAATAGCGGTTTTGACAGGGGGACCGGTTTGCCGCTTTTTATTAAATTTCGGGGCGTTCTCCAAAAAGCGGGCCGGTTTCACGCGTGCGTTTTAATTCGAAAAAGCCGGGAGTTCTGCCGGCAACGATGATCGCATCCCAAAGCGCAACAGCCGGTTTTCCCGCAGGCGCCGGGCTGAAGACCGGACCGAAAAAACCCGGACCTTTACCACCATCCAGAACGATAAGCGGGACGCCGACATCCTTGCCGACTTTGGCAACCGCCCGATCCATATCGGCTGCGATGATTTTATCCCAGGCTTCAGCATCGACGGCATCGGCCATCTGCGTTGGGAAGCCGCAGGATTTCAGGATTTCCTCTAAAATATCGGGCTCGTCGATATCTTCCTTGTCATGATGGTAGCGGGTGCCCATAACCGTATAGAGCTTTGCGAGACCATCATTTCCGTATTCATTGCTGACGGCTGCGGCCACGCGCAAGGCCCGCAGACCGATTTGATGCAGTATTTTATAATGCTCGGGTATGTCGCGGTCCTGATTGATTTTTCTCAGGCTAAAAAGTTTCCAGTTTACGTGAATTTGCTTTTGGCGACCCACATCGATCATCCACCGTGAGGTAATCCAGCACCAGGGGCAGATCGGATCCCAGTAAAAATCAACGCTGTCTTTGACGTCAACCATGTATTAATCTCCTCGGCTCCTAACCTGAGATGAGCTTGGCTTTAATATTCTGAAACCAGCCTTTATCGGACTCACGCACAATACAGGCCTGTTTGAGTATTTCCACGAATTTGGGTTTTATTTTTTTATACGAAATGATTCGCTCCATCGAAAGGATATTATCGAGGCTTGGCGGCACCAACCCATAATCGGACTTGCGGTTAACGGTTTCCATCGTAATCGAAAGTGCATATATGACGATTTTCTCGGCCATTTCCTGGGGTGTAAGGTCGAATTTTTCACCGTGTTGGTATCGTAAAATTTCATAGACACAGGCGGCAATGATCGGGTCGCCAATTTCGCGGGCATCTCTGCATTCGTAAAGGTTAAAATTACTATCCAGGAAGTCATCCGCCATTTGCTGCAACCGCTGGATCCATTTGTCATTAAGATTTTGCGGCAAAACCGATAGAGGGCCGAAGGTCAAAACCTCGTTGTAAAATTCTGATAGCATCGGATCGAGCCTTTCGCGTTTTTTGGGGTTCGGATTTTACTTCTGATGCACTATTATTGTATGAATTTGCATTTATTTTCAAGATTTAATTGGGGCACTGAATTTGATCTTTTTTGTTCCGTCTGATAAGGATTTAACCCGGCGAAGGGCGAGCACCAATGATACATAACATTGAGGGATTGAAATGAAGGAAGAAACATACGTTCTTACCATGCTGGTTGACAATGAACCCGGGGTGACTGCGCGGGTATCGGGCCTTTTTGCCAGTCGCGGATACAATATTGAGACCATCTGCGGCGCACCGACAGCCAATCCGAAAATGTCTCGCATCACGATTTCCACCCAGACAAATCCGGAAATGCTCGAACAGATCATGAAGCAGGTTCGCAGGCTTGTCAATGTGATTAAAGTCAGGGATATGACCGGCGAAGAAGCCGTCAAGCGTGAGATGGCCCTGATCTGTGTGAAGGCCAGGCCAAAAGACCGTACTGAAATTTTAAGAATCGTCGAGACCTTCAGGGGCAAGATTGTTGACACCGGGACGACGCACTTCATCGTCGAAGTCACCGGCCGGCAGGAAAAGATAAATGCCCTCATCCGCTTGCTGGAACCCATGGGCGTCAAAAAGCTGGCACGCTCGGGTATCCTGGCCCTTTACCGCGAACCGGAATAAGATAAGTCAAACGACCTGTGGTGGTGGCAGCGGTCCTTCCGGCGGCATTCCCGGCTTTTTTTTCCAGAGTATATATTGATTATTCTTTATGAGGATCAGACGCATGAGGTATTTTTCGTGGATCTCGGCCACTGCATCCCGCAGGCCTTTGCGTTTTGGCATCAAGAGATAGTCGTCACCGGTGATAAAGCCATACATTTTTATTTTGGGATAATAAAAATCCAGGTCTCGCTTGACGCTTTTGTAGTTGTGGCTGCCATCAACATAAATCCAGTCGAAATACTGGTCCGGGAAGTGGTCGTAGACGCATTGCGATTTTTCTCTGTGGATTTCAACCTGGCCGCAATCAATCTGATCTTTGAATTTTTCGCAGACGGCCTCATAATTGGCGATATGATCCTCTCCGGCCCAGGGATCGATTAAATGGAGCCTTTTCGGCTGAACGACTTCCAGGATCTCCTCTGAAAACGCGCCCTGGTTGACGCCGATCTCTGCGCACACTGAATTTTTCGGCATCATCTCTAAAAGAAATTTTCTGCCATATTTGATTTCGATCATTTGGTCTCTCCTGAAGCACGGGTCGCTTTATCCTCTGATGAACCTGTTTCTATAACACATCCGGCCCAACTATCAAATGGAAATATAAACGCCCAAACGACTGCGTTTGACCAGCGCCAAGCCGCATTATTCTCCTCTAAAACAAATCTTGACAGACACGTTTTATATGTTCTATTATATAGAATATTTTATAAATATCTGAATTTATTACTAAAATAAAAGTAGGTTCTATGGCAATTGCTTTTAAGACGAAAAATGTGGCCGTATATGAGGTGCTCCGGCAAGATATTATCGACGGCAAACTCAAATCCGGCCAAAAAATTATCATGAGCGAGGTGGCCAAAAGATTTGGATTGAGTGATATTCCGGTTCGTGAGGCTATCCGCCGGCTTGAAAGTGACGGCTTCGTTCAATTCACCCCTCATGTTGGCGCTGTTGTCAGTAAAATGGACGAAAAAGAAGTCGTTGAGATCTACCTGATCCGAATTGAGCTCGAGGCCCTGGCAACCCGTCTTGCTGTCCCCTGTGTGACCTCCGATGACATCAATTATCTTGAAAAGAAGAACCTTGAAATGGAACACGCCATCAAGCAGAACAGACCGGAACAATTGGGAACTTTAAACAAAGATTTTCATTTGAGGATATACCGGGCCGCTCCTTATCCCTACCTCTATAAACTCATCAGCGACCTGTGGGAAAAAGTTGAACGCACGCAGAGTGTATTTGCCTATGTACCTGAAAGAGCCGCGGCCTCCGTAGGAGAACATCGCCAAATTATCGAAGCCCTTCGGTCAAAAGATCTGGTGGCAGCAGAAATGCTGATTAAGGACCAAAAAAACCGTACCATGGCAGCATTGCAACAGTATATAAAAGATAGTGGATAAAAATTTTAACCGTTAAATGGAGGTTGTCGGTGGAAAACAAATACATGCAGGATAATAAATGGTGGGTGAGTCCTTATAATTTTGTGGATGAGGTAATCGAAACATTTGACCTTCCGCAAAAGGTTGAAATTCATGATGCCACTTTAAGAGACGGGGAACAGACGCCGGGGGTCGTATTCAGAAAAGAAGATAAAATTCATATCGCGCAAATGTTGGATGAAGTTGGCATAGAGCGTATAGAAGCGGGCATGCCCGCCGTTTCTGAAGAAGATTTTCAGGCCATCAAAGAAATCAGCAAGCTGGGGTTAAAGGCCAAGATTTTCACCTTTGCCCGCGCCTTGCCGATCGATATCGACAAGGCGATTGACTGCGGCGCCGATGGCGTCGTAATCGAAATTCCCATCGGCTATCCAAAGCTGAAGTTCCAGTTCGACTGGACCTGGGAAGACGTTTTGCGTAAAAGCGTTGACTGCATCAGTTACGCAAAAGAAAAGAAAATGCATACCCTATACTTTCCTTATGATACCACCCGGGCCAGGGAAGAAGATTTAACGAATCTGTTAACCCGGATTATGCAGGATGCACCTCCTGATGCGATCGGTATTGTGGACACAATGGGGTGTGCGCTGCCGGAAGCGATAAAATATATGGTTCGCAAAGTGAAAGAACTGACCGGCCTCCCGATAGAGGTTCACACGCATAATGATTTTGGAATGGGCGTGGCCACGGAGCTTGCCGCCGTCACTGCTGGTGCCGAAGTGGTGCATTCCTGCATCAATGGGCTTGGAGAAAGAACCGGCAATGCCGCTTTGGAGGAGTTGATGATCGGTCTTCAGATGCTTTTGGGGATAGAAACGAATTATAAGTTCGACAAACTTCTGTCTCTTTGCAAGCTGGCTGAAGAACTATCGGGCGTAAAACCCGCCGTTAACAAACCCGTTGTAGGCGTAAGAAATTACACCCGCGAATCCGGTATCGGTGTAGATCTTGTCATGAAAACGCCTTTGGCCATGTTTGCGACAGCCCCGCAGTTTTTTGGTCGTGAGGGCGAAGTGGTGCTGGGAAAGAAAAGCGGTAAGGCATCGATCACTTATACACTTGAAAAACTGGGTATCCAGGATGTCAGTGACCAGACCGTTGCGGAGATTTTAATGGATGTCAAAGCCAAAGGAACCGAAAAACGATCCCTGTTGACGCTGGATGAATTTAAGGAAATTTTGGCCGGTAAAGGAATTGGCTGAATACGTAACCATCAGTTTTTTTTACGCGGTAGTTAGCGGGATTAGGCCCCAACAGGAGCGTTGCTATGGCAAAAAATGAGGCCATTTATGCTTTTGCCGGCAAGATACTGCGGGTAAATCTGAGTAATGGCCGGATCTCCACCGAACCCACCTCACGCTACGCAAAAGACTGGCTTGGCTCCACGGGCATTGCCATTAAGATGCTCTACGATGAACTAAAGCCCTGGGTAACCCCTTACGAACCGGGCAACAAGATTATCTTTGGCGCCGGGACCCTGGTGGGTACAACCGCACCGGGGGCTTGTAAAAGCAGTATCAGCACCCTGGGACCCCTGACGGGTGGCTGGGCCAGTGGTCTGAGCGACAGTTATGTTGGCGGAGAGCTGAAATATGCCGGATATGATATCATCGTTATTGAAGGCAAAGCCCATCGTCCTGTTTATCTATGGATATGTGATGATTGTATTGAAATACGTGAAGCCACTCACCTGTGGGGAAAAACGACTTGGCAGACCTTGGACGTATTAAGGGATGCGCATAACGACCCCTTGCTTCACGCTGCTTCCATCGGACCTGCGGGTGAGAACCTGGTTCGCGGAGCCTGCGTGATCCAAGACAAAGGAAGGGCTTTTGGAAGATGCGGCATTGGCTCGGTCATGGGGTCAAAGAATCTAAAAGCCATCGTCGCTAAGGGCACGGGTGGGGTTAAAGTTTCCAACCCGAAACGGTTCATGGCGGCGGTCTTAGCTTCCCGCAAAATGTTTAAAAACGCCTCAACCCTGAACGGCATGCGAAAGTACGGTGCCCTTGCCGCTTTGCAGTCAAAAGTTGATGTTTCCGGCATCAACTTCAAGAATTTTCAGGATTGTTCTCTCCCCGATGATTTGATGAAGGCGATTGACCCTCGTGACACAATCGAAAAATATCAGGTATCGCGGAAGAGTTTCCCGGGTTGTGCCGTTGGCTGCGGCAGGCTTTTGCATATAACCGAAGGACCCTATGCCGGCCTCAAGACAGAAGCTTGCCAGCTTGAGGCACTGCTTACGCTACAAACCCGGTTGGCTGTCAGGGAACCGACCTTCATGTTCAAAGCCAATGCGTATTGTAACGAAATGGGTCTGGATATTGATGCGGCCGGGGGGCCTATCGGCTGGGCGATGGAGTGCTATCAGCGGGGCATCATCGACGAGAAAATCACCGATGGCCTTAAGCTGGAATGGGGTGATGCGGAAACGGTTCTTGAACTCATTAGAAAGATTAGCTACCGGGAGGGTTTTGGTAATATCCTTGCCGAGGGCTGCGCCCGAGCCGCCGGGATAATCGGCTTAGACAGCAGCTATTATGCACTTCACATTAAGGGCCAGGATCTTTACGAGCCCTGCCGGGGCTCGCTGGGATGGGCCCTGGGGACCACCACTTCAACCCGGGGTGGCGGCCACACAACAGGGGCTATCATGGATTATCGCCCTTTTAATAAGGGCAAAGCAAAGCAGAAGGCCATCTCGATTTTTGGGGTTGATAATCCCTATACGGCGCTTGAATACGAAGGCAAGGCCAAGATGGTTACATATATGGAGGCGCTGCATCGGGTAAACAACTGTCTGGGCATCTGTCATTTTAATACAATTCACCAGGATATCGAACAGATCGATTTTCCGCAGCTTGCGGAGCTATATACTGCTGCCACCGGTTGGGACACCGCTGTAGAGGATCTAAAATGGTTGGCCGCGAAGCAGCTCAATCTGGAAAAGGCCTTTAACCTTCGGCATACAGATTTTGGCCGCAAAGACGACCTTCCCACTCAGAGGGATATCTGTGAACCCATACCATCCGGATCTTTAAAGGGCTGGAGGTTGGACTTAGAAAAATACAACCAAATGCTCGATGAATATTATGATCTTCACGGTTGGGACAGGAAAACGAGCTTCCCCAAAAGAAGAACTTTAGCAGATTTGGGACTTAAATCCGTCGCCGATGACCTTGAAAAGATCGGCAAATTGGGTTGAAACCAATTTAAATGTTTACTCCACAGCCACTTCTAAACCGATGCGTTTAAAATACAGGGTTGAGATTGTTTTTAAAGGAGCAAAATAGTGATCTTCAAAATGGCATCCTGTGGCGGATGCAGGACCTGCGAAATAGCATGCTCATTTAAACACACCGGCGAGTTCAAACCGACAGTTTCAAGCATAAAAATACTGGACAAGGAAGACGGATTAGGCTTTCGCGTTTGCCTTATTGAAAGCAGCATTGAAAAAAGTAACGCCTGCGATGGCTGTGTCAATCTTGATGAACCGATGTGTTTGCAATACTGTGAGAAAAGAGAAGATCTTGAAAAAATATTACAGGATTTTTTAAAAAGCCCCAACCAAAAATAAGAGATCTGCCACAATTGCCCGAACCCGCAGCTTTATTCATCCCGGCAAAAAGGATCGGGGATAGGGCGAGGATTTATCCGACAAGGAACTGGCGAATACGATACTTTAAAGAAATATTATCATCACAAGGAGGTTAAAATTACCATGAAGATCAGACGGGTTGTAACCGGACACAATGAGGAAGGCAAGGCCATTGTGAAATGGGATAGCGAAATTGAAAGCGTTCCTGGCAGACCGGGCTTTTCGCGTGCCGAAATGTGGGCAACAGACCAATTACCTCCAAAACTCACCGATGAAGATCCGATTACATGGGAAGTTGGAACGACCATCGCCAACGGATCCGTATTTCGCATTATAAAATTTGAGCCGGGTGTTGCCGGACGAAGACATGTGACCGATTCGATCGATTATGCCATTGTGCTTTCCGGCGAAATCGATATGTTGCTGGATGAAGCGGAAGTCCATTTAAAAGCCGGTGACGTGCTCATCCAGAGAGCCACAGTACACGATTGGGAAAACCGGGGCATAGAACCGTGCGTTATTGCTTTCGTACTGATCGCAACGCAAGGAGGCAAATCCAAAGACTGGTCGTAAGGGATCAAGTGTCAAACTGCCCGGTGTTGACGATACCCTTGGGGTTAAGCAGATTTTAATATGATCCCATTTAGATTTTGCCCTAAATTTATTGGATCACTGCGTTCATTTCCGATTTTAAGTTATACGGTTTTTGACTTTAACGGTCGCTGGGGAAATAAATCTCAACCCCCGGCTTTATATCAACTTAAACTACTGGAGGTGTGTAATGAACAAAAAGGTATTATTGATCACGCCGGTTATTTTTCTGCTGATAGCAGTACTTGTTTTACCTGCTGCCGGACTTGCAGAAACCAAAAAGATGACCATTGGAACCGCATCGATGGGCGGCGCTTATTATCCGGTGGGGACAGGGATCGCTTCCCTGATCAATAAATATGTTCCCGGAACCGATGTCAGGGTTGAAGTGACCGGTGGCGCGGTGGAAAATCCGAGATTGGTCGGCGGCGGTGGAACTGATCTGGGCATTACCAATGCCGGGCCCGGATTTGCAGCATACAAGGGCAACAAACCATACCCCAAGGCCTATCCGATATTATCGTTAGGATACATGTATCCCAGCACCCTGCATATGGTGACCCGTCAGGACAGCGGCATTAAGACCCTGAAGGACCTAAAGGGAAAAAGAGTCGGTTGCGGTGTGGCCGGCGGCGGAACGATACTGATGATGAAAAGGCTTTTTCCCCTGATTGGTATGAGTATTGAGGATATCAAACCAAGTTATATCGGGTATAAAGATGCCAGCCTGGCCGTACAGGATGGTAATCTCGATGCGACTTTTGTGTTAGCGGGGGCGCCCACTTCCGCAATTATGGAACTAAAAATGCACAGGCCGATCCGTTTTATCGAAATCAGTCAAAAAACCATCGATCTTTTTGTTGAAAAGTATCCCTTTTATACCGGCGTCATGATTCCAAAAGATTTTTATAAAACACCTGCTGATGTGCCGGCGGTGGGTGCCGGCAACCTTCTTATTGTGAACAAAGATATGGATGAGGAACTGGCCTATAAAATTACCGTCGCCACTTTTGGGCACATTGATGAATTTCGAAAAGTTCATCCGTCAGCAAAAGTTATTAGCCTGGAAACAGCACCGAATTCAGCGGTTCCGCTCCACCCCGGAGCAGCGCGCTTCTACAAGGAAAAGGGTGTTCTAAAATAAGGGCCGAGCAGTTGAAATCCCTGGTGCTTAAATAAAGCTTAATGCCCAGGGATCTTCAACTGCTGAAAAGTGAACCGTTTAGCGGATATGGTTGTACGGAATTAATATTAACGGAGGTAATTGAAATAGTGAATTCAAATCAGGGTTCACGGGCCGATAACACGCGTCCTGAAAAAACGACGTCGATATATACTAAGGATGCCGGAAAGGAAAAACCCATATATCCGAACAATTTTTGGGCCTGGACGATTTTAGTCATCGGTGTGGCAGCCTCCATATTTCAACTTTATACCGGGGGTTTCGGTATTTTCTCTTCAATGATCCAGCGCTCAATCCACTGGACCTTCATGAGTGTTCTCGCATTTCTGGTCTATCGCGGGCGGAAAAATTCGGGACGGGAGACGCCCTCGGCCCTGGATATTGCTTTTGCGACCTTGGCGCTTTTTGCAGGTTTATACATTTTCTTCAATTGGGAAGCCGTTGTAGACCGGATGGGCCTGCCGATTGAGCGGGACATCTTTGCCGGTGTCATCATGATCATTGTGGTGCTCGAAGCCACCCGGCGGGCCGTCGGCGCAGCCCTCGCGGTTACGGCGCTTGCATTTCTGCTTTATGCTTACTTTGGGCCCTGGATGCCGGGCATCTTTTCCCATAAAGGTTACAGCATTGAGCGACTTGCCGGCGTCATGTATACTTCCACTGAAGGAATATTTGGAATCCCCATTGCGGTTTCTTCTACCTATATCGTTCTTTTTGTGCTTTTCGGCGCTTTTTTGAGTAAATCCGGCGGCGGCAGATTTTTTATAGATTTTGCCTTTTCGCTGACCGGCCGCCGGCGGGGAGGGCCGGCCAAAGCGGCGGTGCTCAGCAGCGCCTTTATGGGTACCATGTCCGGAGCTGCCGTTGCCAACGTTGTGACAACCGGAACATTTACCATTCCGCTGATGAAGAGAACCGGTTACCCTGCGGTTGTGGCCGGTGCCATCGAAGCCGTAGCATCCACAGGAGGTCAGATTATGCCGCCGATTATGGGGGCCGCGGCCTTCATCATGTCCGAATTTACTGAAATTCCATATATTACCATTGCAAAATCGGCCCTGATCCCTGCGCTTCTTTTCTTTTTTGCGGTTTACCTGATGGTGGATAATCAGGCCAAAAAAATGGGGCTTAAAGGATTACCCAAAGAAGAACTGCCCGGTTTCGGTGCAACCATTATCTGGGGCGGCCATCTGTTTATTCCCGTAATCGTTTTGATCCTGATGCTGGTAAGGGCTTATTCTCCTATGAAAAGCGTTTTCTGGGGCATTGTCCTTATCATAGTCGTGGGAATGTTGCGCAAGTCGACCCGGGTCCACCCGTGGAAATTGATAGAAGCTTTGGCACTTGGCGCCCGCAATGCGGTCACCATTGCAACAGCTTGTGCCGCGGCCGGAATCATTGTGGGCGTGATTTCTTTAACCGGTCTGGGTTTGAAATTCTCCGACAGCCTGATATCATTATCCGGGGGCAACATTTTTTTGGCGCTCTTTTTCACAATGGTTGCCAGCCTGGTTCTCGGATGCGGAATGCCTACAACTGCTGCTTACGTTGTCCTGGCGGCTCTGGCTGCACCGGTTCTGATCAAACTTGGCGTGCCGGTGATTGCCGCCCATTTGTTTATTCTTTATTTCGGTTGTATTTCAACCATTACGCCGCCCGTTGCATTAAGCAGTTATGCCGGCGCCGGACTGGCGCAGGCAAACGCGACGAAAGTCGGGAATACGGCTTTTAAATTCGGTATTGTGGCCTATATCATTCCTTACATGATTGTCATTGGCCCCGGATTATTAATGCAGGGAGGTCCGATTCAGATTATTGGCAGTCTTATTACGGCGTGTCTCGGCGTCATCGCCTTTTCAGCCGGGATGCAGAATTATCTGAAACAAAAATGTCAATTATGGCAGAGGGTGCTCCTTCTAATAGCCGGTTTTTGTCTGCTTTATCCCGGTATTAAAACTGACTTCCTTGGAGCCGCTCTGTTGCTGGCTGTCTACGGGTATCAAGAATACGGCCTGCGTAAAACAGCTACCGTTTCATAAAATACAGATACGGTAACTTATCTAGCGATGAAAATAGAAAAAATGAACAATCCAAGACACACCTTTGCTGCCAAGCTCCTGGGTTCCGATATTGATTCGGAATACCGGAAATTGTCGTCGTTTTCTGAACCAGATCAACATAAACCCCTGGGGCAAAAAACATCTGCACCGGATGGGCAACAGCGTTTTAAGCGGGGCCAAATACCACCCGGTGTGCGGGTCGTCCGTTCGGCCTGTTTTTCCTGTAATACCGCCTGTGAAGTGCTGGCCTTTGTAGACGAGACGACCGGAAAAGTTCTCAAAGTGGAAGGCGATCCGGAATCACCCGTTACGAAAGGTGTTCTCTGCGCCAAAGGACTGGCGGCAAAAGATCTGGTTGAGAATCCGGAACGAATACGGACGCCCCTTAAAAGAAATGGTAAAAGCGGTGAGGGCAAGTGGGAATCTATCTCGTGGGATAATGCCCTGGATCTAGTTTCAGAAAAGATGATCGCATATAAAGCGCAGTACGGGCCTCAGAGTGTGGCCGTCCTCGAAGGCACCCGCAGGGGTTGGAGCCGCAGTTATTCGCGCCTGGCCAATGCTTTCGGCGCGGTAAATAACGGTGCTGCCGGCTGGGCGCAGTGTTTGTGGCCAAGACTGGTTGAAAACAACGTCACCTTTGGCGCCCCCTATCTGGAATCTTCCGACTGTGAAAACACAAAGTGCATGCTGGTCTGGGGTGTTAATCCGCCGGCGACATGGCCGGTCAAAGCTGCGGAGATCATGGATGCACGCGAACGGGGTGCCTGTCTGATAGTCGTTGATCCTCATCTTTCAGAAACCGCCGCAAAGGCGGATTTATGGTTACAGCCCCGGCCGGAGACAGATACGGCCCTGGGCCTGGCCATGATACACGTCATCATCAATAGCGTCCGGTATGATCAAAACTTTGTCGAAAACTGGACTACCGGGTTCAGGCGGCTTAAAGAACATGTGAAGGAATGTACGCCTGAATGGGGCGCGCGTATTAGCCGGGTGCCTGCCGACCTGATCGTAAAAGCAGCCGAAATTTATGCCGGAACAAGCCCGGCCTGTATCGCACGCTGCCTGTCAGTGGATCTTGACCATGATTCCCTGCAGGCTTGCCGTGTACTTTCGATACTGGCAACGATAACTGGCAATATCGATATCCCCGGAGGCAATATTCTCGTTTCCAGGCGGGGTGAAATTAGCCAGAACACCCACGAATTTATTGGAAACCACTTTCTTCCCAAAGAGGATGTGCCTTTGAGAAGGGGCTACCGGCAATTTCCATTTTTATGCACGGATTTATGTCCGGTACCCACAGCCCACATGCCGACTTTGTGGGAAACAATTGGTACCGGAGAGCCGTATCCGGTTAAAGCGGCCATTATTTTCGGGAGTAATGCAGCAGTCAGTTATTCAAATTCAGGACGTGTCCAGGAAGCACTGGAAAGCCTCGATTTTCTTGTAGTCGCTGATTTGTTCCTAACGCCAACCGCAGAAAGAGCCGATGTTGTGCTGCCGGCATCTTCATGGCTGGAAAGAAATAATGTTATTTCATCTTTTCAAACCGCATACACCCATACAATTGCCCAGCAGAAAGCCGTAAGCTTACCTGATGCCCGCTCAGATGTGGATATTATCATTGATTTGGCCAAACGGCTGGGTCTTGCGGATAAGTTTTGGGAAAACGAGACGGCCATGTACGATATGCTACTGGAACCCACCGGCCTCACCCTGTCTGAATTTATCAAGAAAAAACATCTGTACGCGCCGCTCGAATATTATCGCTACCAAAAAGACGGATTTAAAACGCCTTCCGGTAAAGTCGAGATATATTCGTCTATTTTTGAAAAAAATGGTTGTGATCCGTTACCGACATATACAGAGCCATTTCAAAGCCCGCAAAAAACGCCGGAGCTGGCCAAAAAATATCCCCTGATTATGACCAGTGCCAGACGGCCATTTTTCAGGCATACCGAAAACCGCCAGAATCCATTATTACGAGAACAGTGCCCATATTCACCGGTACGGATTCATCCTGAGACCGCCGGAAAATTAGAAATCCGTGATGGGGATTCGGTCGTCATCGAAACACCGACGGGCCAATGCAAAGCTGTGGCCGAGTTAACCGAGGGACTTCATCCGGACGTTATCCAGACCATGCCGGGTTGGCCGGGCGAAGAGAATGTCAACAACCTGATCCCCTGGAATGAATTTGCCAGAGGGATGGGGACCGTCAGTATGCACAGCATTATGTGTCGAATTCGTAAGAATGAGAGTATCAAAGGGGAAAAACTTCATGGAAAATAATGTCGGTCTGATAATCGATCTGGACAGGTGCTGGGGATGTAAGGCCTGCGAAGTTGCCTGCAAGCAGGAACTCGAGCTCGGAATTGGTCCACGGCCCATCCAGGTTGAAGAAATCGGGCCAAGGAAAATCGAAGACAGGCTGCATAAAGATTTTGTACCGGTCTTGTGTCAGCACTGTCATCAGCCAGCCTGCCGCGAAGCCTGTCCGACCGATGCGATTTACCGGGCTGAAGATAAAAGCATACAAATTAACCCGGATCTGTGTGATCAATGCGCGGCCTGTGAAGCGGCATGCCCTTACGGTGCGATTGAACTGACAGAACAATACGGAGCGGTCAAATGCACCCTCTGTTTTAGCCGCCGGGAAAACGACTGGCTGCCGAGCTGTGTGCAACACTGTGAAGGTCGTGCATTTACGCTGGCTTCCAGTCAAAAACTGTCTTCGGTTATCGCCGAAAAGAAATACGCGTGGTCCACAGGGCAGGTCGTTTATGTCTCCAACAAGTGGATCAGTTTTGGCAAAGCGCTAACCGTTAACCCTGAATGATCAAGGCGGACAAAAACCCGCTTTATCCTTTTCTCGATATGTTTTTGATATCCATTTCAGATGCCTGCTTTTAAAAGGGGTATTAAGGAAACTTTGTTGATGCCAGCTGTCCCCTCTGCAGATAAATCCAGACTGGATGTTCTGATTTATTCCCACGACGGCCGCGGTTTCGGCCATGTTAGCCGGGGTGTAACGATTGGCATGGCATTGAGAAGACTGTTTCCCCGGTTAAAGGTTCTTTTCGTATCGGGATTCAAGCAGACAGCCACATTGGTGGGCTCCTGTCCGTTGGAGTGGATGAAGCTGCCTTCATACGAAACCCGGATCATCGATGGAAAATCAAAAGGCCGGCTGGGCAACACCAACATCAAAAATTGTTACCTGGGGCCGGCAAGAGCCAACATCATCGAATCCATAATAACAAACTTTAGGCCGCGCTGTGTGCTGGTCGATCATGATCCGCCGGGTAAGCGGGACGAATTACTGCCCGCTTTAAGAAAAACCAGAGAAGCGGACACCATCTGGATTCTCGGGGTTCGCGCAGTGGTGGGCGAGGTTGCCGAAATTTGGTCAGCGTTGTCAAAGCAGGCTTTCGAGGCGCACTATCATTCTCTACTGTGGTACGGCGATGAAAAGGTACTGGGGAACGAAATTCCCGATGCGATCGGGAAGTACTTTAACACCGACCCCTTCCTCACGGGGTATGTATCCCGATTCTTAGAATTGAAGCACTGGATGCCGTATCATTCCGAAAAATACGCCGGTACCATTGCGGTTCCCTGGTTGAGTGCGACCTCAATGACCTTTCTGGAGAACCTGCATAAAGCCCTCTCCGGGCTGGGCGAGAATTACGGGAGATGGAAAATATTCATTGACCTGAAAAAAATCGAAGCCGAGGCCAACCGCATCAAGCTTCGGTTTGATGACATTCCCTATTGCAGCCTTGAAAATGTGAGTGATCGGTATCTGGCTGCCCTGGCAAACTCCCGGGCGGCGCTTATTTATGGTGGCTATAACAGCCTAACTGATATAATGGCCGCAGAGATTCCGTCTGTGGTTATCGTCCGGGGTATGAACGACAGGGAACAGGAAGAACATGTACGCAAAATAAGCCAATTGAAACCCAGCTTAATTTACGTTCTAAAAGAGGCCAAGGCCGACTGGAAAACATTGGCTGAAGGGCTGGAGCAGCAGCTAAATGTTGAGGCCGGGGGCGAAAGTGAAATAAGGCTTAACGGTGCCGAGGTGTCTGCCGAGAAGCTCGTGGAACCTCTCGGACTTTCCAATGACCGTCCGGCTTGAGCGATCCCGCCAGCAGAATCAAATCGAAGTTAGATGGGGTTTTGAAACCCCTTCCATTTATTTGGGAACCTGATAGGTCCCATCCAGGCGATCCAGCATTTCATCATATCGGCGCTCAATTGCTGAGAGGGCCTTTTGATATTCCCGCGCGCCGATCTCGCCTGCCCGGCGACGGGCATCAAGCATTTCACGTTCTCTTTCAAACCACCTATCCGGATCGAAATTATACGTCATGTTTCAATTTTTTTCTTGTACCACTTGAATACTGGCATCCTCTGGCAGGGCCAGCCCTGACGCGACCTCTATGGATTTGATAATGCCTGAAGGTACGGGACAGGCAGTATGCTTGCAGTGTTTTGCGGCCATGCGCAAGGTCCTGGGGCCCTTGCCGCGGAAACTGATTTCTTCCATTGGATCAACTACTTTTAAGTTCTGCGCCAGTTTCTGGATATTTTCACATCTCGTGTTGATCTCCAAATTTACCTTCCGTGTCTGCTCATCCGATGTGGCTCTGATCTCCGTGAGCATGCCGCAAATTCCGGACATGACATTTACGATTCCTCTCATTGTAGCGAGCGTCCTTTCTGATAGGTCCTAGTATTATATCCTCCAAAAATGTTACAAAAACCGTGTTTTGTAAATTACTTGTTGGTCGCAGCACCAGGTTCGTTTGACAAAAACTTTGCTTCGGCAGGCGCAGAATAGGGTGAATTGAAACCAGGTGTCAATGGCAAATTTCGGACAGATGGATTAAGATCTGACTTGCAGATCGTCCGCTAGATTCCAGATGATGCCTTCCGGGCCTGCATTGATAATCGTTGTTTTTCCAAGGCGGTCTATTTGTCCTGCACTTGCGTGAATGTGCCCGCAAATTACCAGCAGTGGGTTTTTAGTCATTACCGTATCTCTTAAGGCCTTGCTGCCCAGGCGCCTGCCGTCAGAAGAAATATCCAGAATGCCTTTTGGCGGTGAGTGGCTGATCAGCACGCCGCCAGAAGGGCAATCTTCCAGCAAATTAGAGGCTTCCGCTTCGCTGAAGTCATAGCTCCATGATCCAAAAGGCGTTATGGGGATGCCGCCGCCGATTCCGTAAAATGACATGCCGTCTATGGCTATCTGCTCGCCGTGCAGCACATGCACATTTTGCCACGCGCGGCAGGCACTTTTGAGGTCATCGGTATTTTCGCAATTCCCGGAAACCAATACGACCGGCCTTTCGATCTTCTTTAAAGTGGTGATCATTTCTCCCAATCCCTGGCGCGGCATGACATAATCACCCGCACCGACCACGACATCAACGTCTACGGCTCGTTTCACCAGATTTGATGCCGCATGCAAGTCGGCGTGGATATCACTGAATACCAGCAGTTTCATATCAAACTCCTGCACTTAACGATAAAATCCAGGGGTGAGAGCTGTTATATTAGAAGTGATAGGCGGTCCGCAGCGTCCCCACAAAGTGGTTGAACTCACTGACATCGCCGGTTCCCCAAACGCGCTTGCCGTCGAAGCCGATACTGATCCGATCCCTGACAAACACGTCAAATCCCAGACCCACATTATAGGCGAAGTCCCCTTCATCTCTGTTGCTGCCCCTGATGTCGACCTCGGTTTCCATCCAGCCGGCACCGATCCTTAGATATGGAAACAGCCTGTCTTTCCATAGAGAAGGGGAAATCACTTTCAGATCAAGCATCAGGGTCCAAAGGCTGATGTCGAAATTGATATTGGCGACTTTTGCCTCGAAATCATCATACCAGTTGAAATTGCCTTCAAAGGCAAGATGTTTATGCCAGCGGTAGCCGGCAAAAAGATTGAACCCCCAGGCATTATCGATGGTGTCACTGCCGGCGAGCTTTTTCAGATCGCCATCATCGAAGTCCTCCACGGCATAGCTCAAACCGGCACCGGCAAAGAACCTGCGCTCCTCGGCTTCCGCTTCAGGGCAAAGGGAAAAAAATAAAATCCCAATCACAATTGCGAAATAAAAAAGGGATATTCTCATCTGAACCTCCTGATATATAGCCGAATTAACACCCGTCAATTTCTAACAAAAAATTCATTTAGCAGTCAAGGCATTCGAAAATCAGTTCAAGCACTTTTTTGCTCCAAAAGAAAAAGGCAGAGTCGAAAATCAACTCTGCCCTGAATCCCGGGAATTCTCCAAAGTGCCGATATTTTCACCGGTGCGGCCATCGGCCATGCTGACTCGGGTTGAACAGCCCGATAGAACCTGTCTCAAAAATAGGATTTTGGTTCATGATTCCGTCTCCGCCTGATGGCTTCGCCGGGACACGCGCGGCGGAGCCGAGTTTTCCGGCGGTGCGGGACTTCCCGCCCGATCACATGCGCTTTGTGGGTCGTAAACCGGAGGTCCGCCTGAGGAGGATTGAGGATTTGAAACACGGCACCAATCCCGCCAAAAAAGCGGGAGGCCAAAAGACATCTTTGAGATGGGTTCTAGAAAAGATGCACGCAAATCTGAGATATCATCTAACAAACCACCATTGAGATAGACGCAATAATAACGCCAATTATTCTACAATTTCAACATCCTCAATGTCAGGTAACTCAATTTCCCTGGACGCTGCCACCAAACAAACGACGGCCGCCAGCAAACAACATACAGCGGCTATTGCCGCAATGATGAGCAATAATTTAATTATAGTCGATCCCCCCTTTAAACAAGGTATCCAGCGGATTCATCATTTTTAAGCTTTTTGTTTTCAAAATAGACAGACTGACTTTATAGTGCCCTTTAAAAGGCTCATGATTCTGTTTGGCAATCTTGTTTACCTCCGCTTTGACAGATTTGACCCGCCGGATTTTGTCAGCCGTCCAGTATTTCATGTCCAGTACCGAACCAACTTTTAAAAGACTTAAAATGGTAGAATTTTTATTGACAAAAAAGCTTCCCTGATGATCATCAATCTGCCTTAGTTTAAACTGGTATCCAAGATCATCGCTGCTTATTTTTATCTCAGCTCGGAGGTGATTGTCGGATTTTCTCAAGTGCAGATATTGGTTTTCAATCGGATTGCTTGCGACAATATGTTCGACCATGTTCATCCTTTCCTTTTGACCCCTTTGGCACGTGTGATCTGAGACACATTGCAACGGGTTTTTGGGTTCGTCTTTTATATGTTCGATAAATTTATCCAAAGACGCAATACTGGCAGGCGGGCGTTAGGGCGGACATTTGGCGATTGCTTCAAATTCCCCAGGGTACAATTTTAAATCTTTCAGGGAACCCGTAAAGATCTTTCGGCCCCTGCTTAAGAAGGTTTGCAAAATCTGTGCAAAATTTATGGCCCAAAATTTAATTAAAAATATATGAATAAATACAAATGGTTACTTTAGATTTCGCAAAGGCGCCCGAAATTATTGTGAAAAAAAATGGTTATAACATAGGTAATCGTTTACCCAATTTGAATTTGACACGATATTGTCTTTATCCTATATTCCCTCGCGAAAAGAAGAATTTCCTTCAATGTTTAGAGCACACAGCCAAAAAGGAAGGAACCCTGAAGATGGAGACGGATAATAACCGGATCTTCCTTGAAGACCTCGGGGAGATCGTAATGTCCCGCGGTGGAAAGGACATATGGCTCGTGAAAGGGATTACCGCGCACGAGGCTTTTCGCGACAGGTGCCTCCCGGAGCGGATATACGTGGTTGATTTTCCCGGCAGGGGGATTGGCGAAGAATTTTTACTCAGCCGCCAGGCCTGCGGACCCGAAAAATTCTTGATGATAAAAGAAGTGGGTCATGACATGATTCGGCTTTTCGAAAGGATGTTCGATGGCAAGTTGGCGCAATTTGTCATCCTCTGGGGCGGGCGCCCCTTAGACCTGCTGGACGCCAATCCGCCTCTGCAGCGATCCGGGCTTCTCGATACCACTTACATAAAGTTAACCCGGGTTGAAGATGACGCGGGGTTTCGCGGATGGAACATTGTGGAGAGCTCTTTTGTGGGCGAATGGTGGCAAGACGAAACCTGGATTGTCATGGAAGAGTGCATTGCCTCGGGCCAGACGTTGAACTATTTTGTCGAAGAGGCATTGCAGCACCACCGGCCCAAAAAAATATTTCTTTTTCCGGTTTGCGCCAGTCTCGAGGGTCTGGAGGGGATCTGCCGCATCTGCGGTGACCACGGGGTTGAACTTATCCCTGTTTTCAACGGGGCGCTCATTGAGGTGGCCGAAGAAGGTGTCTCCCTGCCATTTACCGATCTGGGGCTTCAGCCGCGCACTATTATGACACGCCACTTCTACCAGGACCTGCACGACCGCTACCAGGGCACGCCGCTTTGCTGGGTGGGTGACATCGGCGACTCGATTTATAAGCCCGGCGATCACCTCATTGAGACCCTTGCGGACATGCTGGCCGTGGGGATGGACTTCGAGCGGGAAGACTTCTCACTCTGGAGCCCGTTGGTGCGTTCGGAACAATTCTTCGCCCGGCTGCAGAATGAACATCCCGATCTTTTCAAACAGGTGGGACCGTTCCTTAGTCCCTGATCGAGCGTCGGACGCTCGATCAGGGACTAAGGGTTATCTGTTAATTGGATGACTGCTTTTGAAATTTCGATGAGTTGATCAAAAGCAAAATGTCTGAGTAGCCGATGCGTTTAAACAAATAACGAATAACCAATAACGAATAACATCGAATTGAGTCCGAACTCAATTCGATTCCTTCGGCCATCGAAAATCCGCCTCGACGGTCCCATCTTCCAGCTTCAGGCGACTGACAACCGGCGAGGTTTCAGCAATAATGGTTCCGCGTCGAATCACGTACAGTCTGGCAGGCTTCAATCTTAGCGCTTCCTGCGGGTCTCGCGCCTGTAAAATAACGATATCTCCGTTGCACCCCGGCTCGATTCCATAGTTTTCAATCCCCAGGGCTTTGGCACCGTTGGTGGTGACTGCTGCAAATACCTGACGCATTTGATCAACGCTGGTCATCTGGGCCACATGCAGCCCCATGTGGGCAACTTCGATCATGTCGTATGAGCCGAAGCTATACCAGGGATCCATTAGCGCATCGTGGCCAAAGGCCACATTGATTCCGGCCTGCATGAGCTCTTTCACCCGTGTCATTCCGCGCCGTTTGGGATAGGTGTCGTGGCGTCCCTGAAGCGTAATGTTGATCAGCGGATTGGCAACCACGTGAACGCGGGCTTCGGCCATCAGCGGCATCAGCTTGCTTACATAGTAGTTATCCATGGAATGCATGGATGTCAGATGGGAGCCGGCGACCCGATTCTGAAGACCCAGGCGCTGTGTATGAAAGCTCAATGTTTCGATGTGGCGGGAAAGGGGATCGTCACTTTCGTCACAATGCATGTCTACCAGCAGACCGCGTTCAGCCGCCAGCTCGCACAGGGCCTTTACCGACGCCGCGCCTTGCTCCATGGTTCTTTCAAAATGAGGGATTCCGCCAACGACATCGACGCCCATATCTAAAGCGCGCTCCAGATTCGCGGCACTTCCACGGTGACGAAAATACCCATCCTGGGGAAAAGCGACCAGTTGCAGGTCGATATAAGGTTTGAACGCTTCGCGGATCTCTAAAAGCGCATTGACGGCCAGAAGGCTGTCATCACTGACGTCCACGTGGCTGCGGATTGCCAGGGTGCCGCGGGCAATAGCCCAGTGGCAGAGTTCCCTGGCGCGCGCTTTGATATTTTCAACCGTCAGGTGCGGTTTCAGCTCGCCCCAAAGTTCAATGCCCTCCAACAGCGTGCCGCTTGCATTTACGCGGGGCTGGCCGTAGGAAAGCGTTGAATCCATGTGAAAATGGCTGTCAACAAAAGGCGGTGTTGCCAATCGGTCGGTGGCATCGATCTCCCGGTTGGCCCGAACATCCAGTTTCGGGCCCACCTCTACGATGCGGCCTTTTCCAATGGCAATATCAATGCCCTTGCGTCCATCGGGCAGATTCGCATTTCGAATAATGAGATCTATCATTAGTCACCTGCACTCTATATTTTTTAGGCGGTAATAACTTGATAATCTGTGTCGTTAAGTCTATTTGCTGGAATAATGGAATAGTGGAATAATGGATAAATGGGTTCCTTTAATCGGAATTGGTTTCGATTTAATAAAAAAATAGACAATATCCTTCTTTTATCCCAACATTCCACCATTCCAAAGTTTGGCATGATAGCTTGGTACGGATGATAAGACAATAGCCTGTGATTGGCTCTGACGTTCGTTTTGACTAACCACCCTTTTCTTCTCGGCGATAGGGCTTCAACAAACCCGCAGGGACAGCTGCCCGTCGGGAGACACCGATCAGAGCGACAATCGTCAACAGGTATGGAATCATCAGGAAAATATGAAAGGGGATAACCAGCCCGACGCTTTGAAGCCTGAGCTGCAAACCATCCAGGAAGCCGAAGATAAGGGCCCCGATGGTGCCTTTGACAGGATCCCAGTTTCCAAAAATGACCATGGCAATGGCGACCCATCCGCGACCGCCGATCACATCGATCAAAAACATGTTCTGATGGGCCAGCGTCAGAAAAGCGCCGCCGACACCCATGAAAGCACCGCCGGCAACGAGGCAAAGCGTACGGGTCAGGGTCACATTTACGCCCACGGTGTCGGCGACCACCGGATTCTCGCCGACCGTTCTGATCTTCAACCCGATTTTGGTTTTATAGAGCAGAATCGACATGGCCGGCACCAGCAGCCAGGCAACATACGTCATTGAATATTGTGTGAAAAGGCCCGGTCCGATCACCGGAATCTTTGAAAGTACCGGCAGGGCAATTTGCTTGAAGGGCTCTATTATTGGCGGTACGGTGGGGGAGCCGAAATGCAGTCGATAGATGAACATGGCCAGACCGGTTGCAAACAGCGTAATGCCGAGTCCCGAAACATGCTGACTCAAACCCAGGTTCACGGATAGCAGGGCCATGAGCATCCCCAGAAGCATGCCCACACAGGCAGCCGCAAGCACCCCGAGCCATATGGAGCCCGAGATAAAAGTGAACAGAAATCCGGTCATGGCGCCCATCAGCATGATGCCCTCGATTCCCAAATTCAGTACCCCGGCTCTTTCTGAAAGGATTTCTCCCAGGGTTGCAAATATAATCGGGGTGGCCATCCGCATCGTGGCGCCCATGAGCCCGGAGATAAACGCGATATCAAATACCTCACCCATTACTTGCGCACCGCCCTGATTTTATACTCCGTAAAAAGTAGAAAAATGAGCATCACCATCAGTGCCATTCCCTGGATAACCTCGGCGATATAGGTGGGAACGCCGGTCATGCGGCTCATGGTCTGCGCGCCCACAATAATCACACTGAAAAAAAGTGAAGAAAAAAGCACCCCGACCGGATGCAGGTTGCCCAGCATGGCGATCACAATCCCGGAATACCCGTAACCGGGAGAAATATCCATGATCAGCCGGTACTGAAGCGCACAGAGCTCTCCCACCCCCGCCAGCCCGGCCAGCCCGCCGGATATCAGGGCTGTCCACAGAATCACCGAGGTGGTATTAATCCCCCCAAAATGGGCGGCTCTGACATTCACGCCGACCGCCCGTGACTGGTAGCCGAAGGTGGTTTTTTTGTTGATGAACCATATGACAAATACGGCCACAAGCGAGATAATGATGCCCATGTGAAAACGCGATTTTACCATCAGGATGGGATATTGGGCGGCCTCGATAATGGCCGATGATCGGGGCCAGCTGGAGCCGGGCTGCTGGAGCGGTCCAAAAAGCAGGGTCCCCATGATGTGGATCATGACATAGTTTAAAAGCAAGGTTGAAACCACATCATCCACTTTCAGTTTGGTCTTTAAAAGTGCCGGAATCGAAGCCCAGATACCGCCCGCCAGGAATCCCGAGATAATGATCGTCGGCAAAACCAGCACCGTCGGGATGCTGCCCAGATGAATGCCTAAGGCGGTGGCCGTTAATGCACCGGCGAGGAGCTGACCTTCGGCTCCGATATTCCAGAATTTAGCCCTGAAGGCAAATGCGACCGCCAGACCCGTCAATAATAGGGGGCTGGATTTTACAAAGGTTTCTAACAGATTGTAGCGTGTTCCCAGCGCTCCGTGAAACAGGTAAAAATAAGACTTCCATAGATGCCCCCCGGCCAGAAGAATCGGAATCGCCGAAAGGATCAGCGTCACCACAATGGCTGCAATCGGAATAACGATTTTGGCCCACCCCGGTAATGGCTCGCGTTTTATGATTCTGAACCGGATCATGCAGTCACCCCGCTCATCCAAAGACCGATCTGCTCCCGGGAGACCGCTGTCCCCCGGGCTTCTCCCATGATCTCGCCTTCAAATATGACGACGATGCGGTCACTGAGTGAAAAGATTTCATCCAGGTCTTCTGATATCAGGAGGATACCCGCGCCTCTTTCTCTTTCCTGCAGAATTCTCTGGTGGATATACGCCATAGCGCCGACATCCAGACCGCGGGTGGGCTGTGAGGCGATGATAAGCACCGGTTTCCCGGCCAGTTCCCTGGCCAGCATTAATTTTTGCAGGTTCCCGCCGGAGAGACTTTTGGTGACGGCGTCGCGACCGGCGGTTTTGATGCCGTACCTTGCTATCAGGTCTTCACTGAACTGATGGATTCTTTTCGATTTCATCAAACCATAGCTGTGGAACTCGGCAGACGAATGGTTTTCAAGAATCAGGTTTTCCTCAACGGAAAGATCCATCAGCAGCCCGGTGTCCATGCGGTCCTCCGGTATTCTTCCCATATTCGATCTGATCGCCGCTGCCGGGTTTCCGAATTTAAGGGGTCTGCTGCTGATTTCAACCAAACCGTCTACCGGCGGCCGCATGCCGAAAAGCACCTCCGAGAGCTCTTTCTGGCCGTTTCCGGAAATTCCGGCCATCCCGACAATCTCGTTTTCTCTGACGACCAGGTCAAGATTCCTTAGTGCCGGTAGTTTTTTGTCATTTAAAGCGTTGAGATTCTCGATTTTAAGGACGGGCTGACCGGGGGGCAGTTCCTTTTTTTCAATGTCCTCCAGAAGATCTCTGCCCACCATCAGATTGGCGAGTTCCCGGGTGTTTAATTCGGTCGCTTTTCGTTCCGCCACCACCCGGCCGCCCCTCAAGACCACAATGCGGTCTGAAATTTCCATTACCTCATTTAATTTGTGGGATATAAAAACAACCGATCGTCCTTCTTTTGCCAGTGACCGCAGGGTCTTAAACAGGTCGGCGGTTTCAGCGGGTCCCAGTACGGCAGTGGGTTCGTCCATAATGAGAATGTCGACTTCTCTATATAAGGCTTTCAGAATTTCAACTTTCTGCTGTTCACCCACCGACAGCGTCCACACCCGGGCTTCCGGATCAATCTGAAGCCCGAAGCGTTCCTGAAGTTCGATGAGTGCCTGACGTGCCGATTTAAGATCAAGGAAAATGCCCTTGCCTGAATCTGTGCCCACAACGATGTTCTCAAGTACGGTCTGGGAGGGGACCAATGCGAAGTGTTGATGAATCATACCCACTCCGCGTAAAATTGCATCCCGTGGAGAGGAGAGATCCGCTTTTTCGCCCTTTATGAAAATCTGTCCCTCATCGCTGGTGTAATAGCCAAAGAGGATATTCATCAGCGTAGTTTTGCCCGCTCCATTTTCACCCAGCAGCGCGCAAATCTCCCCTTTATATAGATCAAAAGAAATATCCTGGTTGGCCGTGACACCGAGAAAACGCTTTGTAATGGAGGACATTCTTACAACAGGCTGGTCCGTATTTCCCATCAGTTAACCTGTGAGTGAATAAAGTTTAAAGTGCCTAAAGTTAAGATCTTGTTGCACGCCGTCTTATTCAATAAAATCGACAGAGTTCCAAAACTTTAGGCACTTTGGGCATTTTAGGTCATTTTAGGCAATTCTAGTCGGACATGGGCTTTTGCTCATCCACCGGCACGCGAAAGGTTCCGTTCAGAATTTTTTGCTCAAGATCCCTTACTTCCTTGATCACATCCGCGGGCAGGGTCTTTTCAAATGAATGCAAAGGGGCCAGCCGGGCACCGCCCTTTGCCATCATGGACCATTCCCCCAGATCCATTGACACCCAAGCCTTTTTCTTGACCATCTCAATAGCGAACTTGATGGTGGGATACATGTCCCACACCGGTCCGGTTATCACGACATCCGGCGCCAGTGCATTCTGATCCGACATATTGCCGAAGGCAAGGACACCTTTTTCTTTGGCGGCCTCAAATACTCCGAACCTTTCGGCGAAGATCAAATCCGCACCCGCCTCAATCTGAGCAATCGCGGCTTCTTTGGCCTTGGGCGGATCAAACCAGCCCCCAATATATGCGATCTTGATCTTAACTTTGGGATTGACTTTAAGGGCGCCGGCCTTGAAGGCATTTACCAGCCGGTTGACCTCGCCAATGGGTATGGCGGCGACCACCCCCAGGGTATTGGTTTTTGTGAGTCTGCCGGCAATGACCCCGCAGAGATAGGATGGTTCATGAATCCAGTTGTCAAACACCGAAAAATTCGGAGCGACCGGACCGAACTCTGATCCAAAGGCAAAGGCGATATCCGGATAATCCTTGGCCACTCTTCTGGCCGGTTCCTCGCCTGCCAGGAAAGCATCGCCGACGATCAGGTCAAATCCTCTTTCGGCATACTCCCTCAGAACTTTTTCGAAATCGGCTGCGGCAATTTTTTCTGTGAACTCATATTCGATGTTGCCGATTTCCTTCTTGGCTCGGAGGCAGGCCTGATGGATAACACCATCCCACGGTTCCTCTATTGCCGTTTGAAAAATGGCTGCGATTTTAAATGGTTTTGCCTGGCCTGCAGTGAAGGCGAATAAAACTGAAAACACAACAATCATGATAACCCATAATGCTTTTTTCATGCACGTCCTCCTTTCGTTTTTTGATTTAGACATTATGATTGCTTGGGTTTGGATCGGGTTGGGTGAGGCAGAATCGAAAAAGGGAGTTTCAAAAAAGTTGCCATAAAGGCTTTTATCGAGAGAAACATATGCCGGAGATTTGCGCCAATGCTTCCAGTTCTTGCCTAACTGTAATCCATTCATAGCAGCATTGCTCCCGGCAGCGATTAGGTGAATATTTTTTCTATCAGCAGTTTCAGGGTACCATAGAGTAGCGTTTCTGGTTTGTCAAGAGAACGTATATTCAACTGATTTTATTTGATTTTTGATAAGTTGATCCCGATAAAAGCGATTGGAGATTTGCGCTTCCGGCGCCCCTGCCTAGCGGATTTATTCAAATCTTAATAGGTTAGGGCGGCATCCTGTCCGGGAGCCGAAACGTGACAAGTTGTGTAATCTCAGATTGAATCCGGGTTTAACCGAATAAATTACTTGATTTTGGTTTAAAAAAAATTTTATAATTTAATTAATCATGATAGGTCCGTTCTGATGGCGGGCCGGTTTCATTCTGAAGGAAATATCCGTTTGTCCGGGTGGCATCCTGAAGTATGGGACTATGGAAATCTTGTTAGAAAGGAGGGTGTCACTGTGGCCAAAGGTGTTGTGAAATGGTTCAATGACCGTAAAGGTTACGGCTTCATTGAGCAAGAAGATGGTCCGGATGTATTCGTTCATCATACCGGGATCAATGCGACTGGATTTAAGTCTCTGAATGAGGGTGATGAGGTTACGTTTGAAATAGAGCAGGGGCCGAAGGGTGCGCATGCAGTAAATGTTACTGTAGTTTAATTTTACGAAATATAAATGAAAGGGGCTGCCTTTCAATACCTGAGGGGTGGCCCTAATTTTATTCGGCTTACCGGCTGAGGCGCTTGGCAAAAGCGAGGCATTAGGGGCGTCTTTAAGGCCTGCCCTATAAAGAACGCCATAATAAACTTGATTTTTTTTAATAGATTGTTATTATGGCGGCAATCAATAAAGGCCCGTTCTTAATTGGCGGGCTAGTTTCATTCTAAAGGAAAGATCCATTTGTCAAAGTGGCAACCTGAAGTATGAAACTATGAGAACTTTTTTTAAGGAGGGTGTCACGATGGCGAATGGCGTTGTTAAGTGGTTTAATAGCAGCAAAGGCTATGGTTTTATCGAGCAGGAAGATGGCCCGGATGTATTCGTTCATTATTCGGGGATCAATTCAGAAGGTTTCAAATCCCTGTATGAAGGCGACCGCGTTACCTTTGATATAGAAGAAGGCCAGAAAGGTCCTGCTGCCGTAAATGTAACCGTGGTATAATTACCGTATCAAAACAAAAATTGGGCATTCCGTCTCAGTCATAAGGGGAGGGGATGCCCTTTTAATTTTTATGGGTTCTAAACGAATAGGGCAGGATGCCCGGCCATCTGTTTCGCCGGGCTTACATGCGCTCTATTTGAACATCAACGTTTGTTCCCCTGGAAGTCACATCGTAAACAGGCGAAAGCTTGCTCAACGCTTTCAGCCTTTTCAGATTTTCAGCATCGGTTTTGACCTTGAAATTGACACGGATGTTTTCATATCCTTTTCTGACCTCATCCGACAATCCCATAAAGCCACGCAGGTCCAAATCTCCTTCCAATTCCGATTCCAGTTCGTCAATCCGGATGCCGCGAAGGGCGGCATGGTATACGAGCGTTGTTGTCAGGCAGGCGGATAGCGCGTTTAGAAGATACTCTACCGGGTTGGGGCCAGTATCTGTTCCTGCGAGAATAGGGGGCTCGTCAGCATCCAACTTAAAGGTTTTAAGGTGCGGGTGTTCCTGATTGGCGGCGTAAAAATCGCCGACGGTCCCCTGGTTGTGACCGCCCTTGATCCATTTATTTTTAAGCCGAAACTTGCATTTCGCCAGCTCGGGATTTTCTTTTATATCGTTGGCCACGTTTTCCACTGCGGTCACATCCACGCCGTTTAAAAGTTTTTCTTCTGACATTTTTAGACCTCCTTTTATCAGCAATAGAAAATAAGTACTGCTGATTTGAATCTCTGCGTGCGGCATTTAAAATGCTTTATCTCAATCAACGTATAGCGAAAAATAAGGCCGATCGTGTTGAAGTCAATTGGTCGGATTATTTATTCTTTTTCTTCATCATCCTGCGCATTTCCGAAAATATGGGATTTTTACTTTTTTTAATGGGCACTTGTATTTACGTCTTTAAATAATTAATATACATTTAAGGTCGTCAAAGGCCCCACCTATGCTGAGGAGCATAAAATGCGTCCGATCCAGAAAATGTTGACACCATTGCAATTATCAATAGGGTTTATTTTGGTAAATCTTTTCCTGGCCTGTTCCGGTGTTAATCCCTTGAGCCCCGGGGCGTGGGTTGAGGAAAAGAGCCGGATACCCGTGCTGACGAGCGGGCCCCAGGAAGGAACCTGGCAGACCCGCGACCTGACAATTGAGTATGAGCTGGTGCAGCAGGATAATACCCTCCGGATTTCCGGTGTTGTAGATTTTGGAGGTCACCATACCAGCAATTTCACCATTTTGGAGTATTTGACCATTTACATTCATGCGCTGGGACCGGAAGGTATTGTTAAAAAGACCAAAGCGGTTAGAACCTTTGGTTTTCGCCGCCAGATCTGGTTGATGGGAAAGTTGTCCTTTGACGGTGATTTTGAAATGTCTGCAGATTTCGATATCATTGCGGTTTCCTTCAGTTATAGCGGTACGGTTCGAGCCGGAGGCTGGGAATCCGGTGTGGATATTTGGAAGGTTCCCCGGCGCAAGCCTCCGGATTAAAATTAATTAAGGACCTTCTCTTTTCTAACCGTATTAAAGTTGCAGCCCCATTTCTCTTTCCGCGAAATGGGGTTTTGTATATTGCCGGGGAAAAAAGAATTTGACAAGCAGACTTAACAGCGGATAAATTTATCTGAGCAACTTAATCGCGAAATGATAATCCCCGTCCAATAAAAACAAAAAGAGGATAACGGTGTTTTCGATTCAAGAGATTCTGGATTTGGCGATTCGGCTGGAGAAAAATGGCGAATCCGTTTACCGAAACGCAGCAGCGAAATTATCCGAACCGGATCTGGTTTCTTTGCTGGTGTGGATGGCAGATGAGGAGATTAAACATGCCCGCTGGTTTTCTGAATTGAAGCACAAACTTGAGACGGATTCCACCAATGCTTTCATCGAAGAGATGGGCCGTGAGATTTTCACTGATATGCTGGGTGAAAAGAGTTTTTCACATCGGGAGGTGGATTTTTCCAAAATCGACCGGCCCCATGACCTGGTGGCTGTTTTTATAGAATTTGAACAGGATACGATACTGTTTTATGAGACGCTCAAACCGTTTATCGAAGATAACGGCACGCTGATCAATTTAGAAAAGATAATCACCGAGGAGAAAAACCACGTTGCACAGCTTGAGAAAGTTTTAACAGATGAAGCTAAAATTTCCGTGAACGGTACTTAGAAATCTTTCCAAAACCTTTTCAGGGGGTTATGGTTCTTTTTGTGATCGGATATAAAAAAGTGCAGGGTTTACACGATGAGAAGCATTATGATTGACATATCGCCGCGTTATCTGTTTGCGATTGGATTTATTTTAATGATGGGTTTTTGCGGCAGTAGCGATGCCGGAGAGTTAAAGTATGAAGATTGGGTCTGCATTTCAGAGACCGATCCGGATACCAATAAAGAGCGCAAAAGAATCGGAACCTTTGCCGCAGATGGTATCAGTTCGTTCTGGTTGTCGGATCCGGATTCTGATGCGGAGACCGTCCAACTCACCTTGGAATCTAAAAAAACAATGGCATCGGAATATTTTTCATACCGGATTGACAATATCGATACCCTGACGATTCGTTCTGCCCTAAAAGGGTGTGAATCCAAATGCCTTACAGAATATGTACCCAAGAAGGATGAGTTTATTAAGACGCTGAAAAGGGGCTTGCGAATTCAGTTTGAATACGATTCTTTTCCGCAAATCGCTCAAAATCCCACCTTTTCCCTAAGGGGCTTTACCAAAGCGTACAACTGGCTGTTACGCAAGTAAAAAAGCCGCGTTCACTTTGCTTGCGTGCGCCATCAATCCATTTCGCATTAAAATGTTTGACAGATGACCTGGGTTTGGGTTATTGGGCTATTGGACTAACCAAAACTCCATCTAAGGCCCTGCCATGTTATCGCAAACCTTGCATTCTCTCGAACAGCCCAAAAGAGCTAGGTTATCGGACCAAATATCCAACCAGATCAAGAAGCTGATCATTTCAAAAAACATTCAGGTAGGAGATAAACTGCCCACCGAACGGGAATTGGCATCTCAATTGAGCGTCAGCCGTGTGGTGATCCGAGAAGCCCTGCGGTCCCTGGAGCAGGCGGGTTTTATCGAAATACGACCGGGTCACGCCGGCGGATCTTTTGTTTCAAATAAGCTCTACAAGCCGCTGTTTGATTCCATCTACGACCTGTTGCAGGATGGGGACCTCACCCTGGCGCATTTTTATCAAGCCCGGGAGGCTATCGAATCTTTCAATGTTGAGCTGGTCATACAGAATATCACGCCAAAAGATTTGGCCGAGCTTAAAGAAGCAAATCAGAAATTATTAGAGGATATCGAGGATATCGGTAAATATCACTTCCACAACATGGCCTTCCACCTGAAGCTGGCCGAGATAACCGGAAATCCGCTCCTTAAACTCGTGGTGGGTGCTTTGCTGAGTATATTAAAAGTGGTCTATCCGAATCCGCGGCAAACCGCGGACTTTGTCAAAGCCTTACATCAACGCCATCTCGGTATTATTGATGCGATCGAGAGAAAAGACATCAAGCTATCGAAAAAGCTCATCAGTGAAGATGTTTCCTATACCGCCAGGCTTAAAGATCTCACCCGGATTAACGGGAGAAGTTAAAGGACGTATCATTTATCATAACTCCACCAAATCGTGAACGAAACCAAAAAAGGAGGCGACATGAAAAAGAAAGGATTTTTAACATTAGCGGGTTCAATTTGCGTGTTAACCTTTGTGGTCGTTTTTACCCTGGCCTTGTGCATTCCGGTGCAGGCCGCCGAACAAAAACCTTTTGAGCTCACCATATCCACGATACCGGCGGGGTTTTCTTCCTATGTCATGGGCGTGGCTCTGGCAGAACAGATTAACAAAAACAGCAAGTGGCTAAAAGCGACGGCCTCCGAAGGTCGCGGGCCGGCCGAGCATATGAAAACCCTGATTCGAAAACCGGAGAAGCGAACCAATTATCTTTTCTTTAATACCACCTGGGATATCTGGGAGGCCAAGAAGCAGCTGGGCACCTATGCCGGGTTTCCATTCAACTACGATGAGTTTCGCTTTGTCACGCTTCTGGGCATTGCCGGTAACGGGCTGTGCACTCTGGATCCCAACATCAAGTCCGGCAAAGATCTGGTCGGCAAAAAGGCGATCTTCGATTCCGGTAAAGGCAAAGGCCGCCAGATCGCTTACGACGGTGTCCTTGAAGCGGCGGGGGTCCCCGTCGACAAGGTCAAGTTCCAATATGCCTCCGGTAAAGCCGCCGCTGATAACCTCCGCGATGGATTGGTCGATGTAATCTATACCGGTCATATCCTTAAAAAGCTTCCCGATATTTACGGTAACAGCCCTTTTCAGGCCGAGCTGGTGGCCACCAAAAAAGTTTATTTTCTATCTTTCGATGAGAAAGATGTGAAGGCCTTCAAGGAAAAAACAGGCCATCCGGTTGCCCTGGTCAAGGTGCCTCCGAAAATGCTGGGGCCGCTGCAAACCCAGCCTACCGGTATTCTAATTAAGCCCCTGGGATTTGCCGCTCACATCAGTATGCCGGATGAAGTTGTCGCCGAGATTCTTAGAGTGGTTTATGAGAATGTCGATAAGTTTAAAGAATATACCCCCATGGGTGCAATTCTGACCAAAGATACCATGGCGTCTTTGAGCGTCCCGGCATCGAGCTACCATCCGGCGGCGGTCAAATTCTACAATGCGAAAGGCATCAAAATCACCGGCTTCGATCAATAGCCATTGCGTTCTAAACCAGATGTTGTTGGTTTTCTAAATTGAGGCCCTAGCAGGCGGGTATCCGTCTGATCAACAGGATGATTGAGCCCGTGCGGCCAAGCGCCGGGCTCAATCTCTTTCTCAAAAACGCTCAACGAGATCTGCCATGAAAACTCTGGGCGAAACGATTCGCGAAAACAAAGCCTATGTCGTTGTGATGATCTTCGGTCTGGCGATGGCAATCTATCACCTGGTATCCACCCAGGTTTTGCTGCAGGCTGCCAAACCGCATTTGAACACCCATCTCGGATTTGCCTTAACCCTGGTGTATCTGTGGGAATTTGCGTTTAAGAAAGAAAAGCTTCAACGGGTGGTATCGCTAATCCTGGCACTTCTGACGCTGACATGTACCGGATATGTTCAGATTTTTTGGGAGGAACTGGAAAATCGCGCCTATTTTAATACGACGCTCGATCTGGTGATCGGCGTCATGATTATCTTCTTGGTTTTAGAGGCGACCCGGCGAAATTTCGGCTCGATTTTACCGCTGCTGAGCCTGCTTGTGGTCCTTTATCCGTTTGTCGGTAAGTATTTTCCGGAGCCTTTCCGTTGTCAGGCCATGGACCTTGACCAGACCATCTCCAATCTCTCCATCGGCATTCAAAACGGCATTTATGGTATCGTGCTTCCCACTTCGGCAAACTATATCTTTCTGTTCGTCTTATTCGGGGCGTTACTACAGGCCCTGGGAGGCACTAAATTTTTCATGCTACTGGCCAAACTGGTTGCGAGCAGGGTTCAAGGGGGTCCGGGCATAATGGCGGTGGTGGGCAGTTCCCTGGTGGGATCGATAACCGGCAGCGCCGCCGCCAATGTGGCCATAACCGGCTCTTTTTCCATCCCTCTGATGAAAAAAGTGGGCTACGAGCCGAAACACGCAGCTGCCATTGAGGCGGCGGCCTCCAATGGCGGTCAAATCATGCCCCCCATTATGGGAATCGTTGCCTTCGGGATGGCCGGTATAACCGGGATTCCGTATTTAATGATTATCACCATGGCACTGGTTCCCGCCCTGCTCTATTTCTGGGCTACGGGTCTATACGTCTATTTCCGTGCCGGACAGCTAAATATCAAGGGATTAGAGCGTGAAAAAGTAAATGCCAAAGAGCTGCTTCTGGCGATGCCGGCCTTTGTTGTCCCGTTTATTGTCATCCTGGTCCTGTTAATCAAAGGCTACAGTGTCATGTATGTGGCCTTTTGGGCGATCGTCAGCTCCCTGGTGGTTTCCTTCATGGGGAAGAATCGGCCATCCTTCGGACAAATCATCATGGGGTTCGTGCGCGGTGCCTGGTCCGGTGCCGGCATTGCGGCCTCGGCAGCCTGCGTGGGACTCATTATGGCAACGGTTACCATGAGTGGGTTAGGCGTCAAGTTATCATCGGGTATTCAGGTTTGGAGCGGGGGCATCCTGTTTTTTGGGCTCATCATCATTGCAGCAATTTGCGTCATCATGGGCTGCGGGGGGCCTTCCTTAACGGCATATTTCATCGTTTCGATGTTTGCCACTCCGGCCCTGGCGAAAATGGGAATCGGCTTCGAACAGGCGCATTTTTTTACCATGTTTTTTGCAGTCTTCGCCTTTTTGACACCGCCGGTGGCACTGGTTGCTCTGATTGCCGCCAAACTGGCGGAAGCCCCCTACATCCCGTCCGCCGTTGAAGCCACCAAGGCTGCAATCGGCGGCTTTATTATACCTTTTATGTTTATCTACAGCCCGATATTGCTGCTGCAGCCCCAGGAGCCTTTCGGGGCCGTATTGGCGATTGCGGCCAGCATCATCTGTTTACTGGTACTGGAGGTGGCATTTGTCGGATATTATATGACCGATTGTACGCTTGTAGAAAGATTTCTGGCAGGCATCGCCGGGGTGTCTTTGTTTCTTTTTTTTATACTAAACAGCTACACTCTGTTTTTGGTTGGTATCGTGCTGGGCGCAGTTGTGACGATTTTACAATGGCGCCGAAAAAGCATGCTTGGCACTAAGGCGCTGCCGGAGCCGGGCCAGGCCTAACTTAAATTGGAGAGGCAACCTGATGGCATTTAAACACATCTATTTTAATGAGGATATCTGTGACGGATGCGGCAAGTGTGTTGAAGTCTGCATGTGTGATGCCTTTGAACGCAACCCGCAAAAAGGCAAAGCGCCTATCCTAAAATACCCTGACGAATGCTGGTTTTGCGGATGCTGTATCACGCATTGTCCCCATAAAGATGAAGGGGCGATCCACATAATCACACCCTTTCCGATGCGAGGCTCATTTAAAAGGTAATTGGACCTGTTTTGAGCGAAAATCATATCCGCTAGAGGAGCAAAAAATGAGCGAATCAAATGTCAATGCGGTTGAAAGCGATGTGTTGATCATCGGCGGAGGCCTGGCCGGCTGCATGGCCGCAATTAAAGCTGCGGAGGGGCAAGGGCTCAAGGTTACCCTGGTCGACAAATCCAATACGGTGGCCAGCGGGTGTGCCGCCTCCGGAATCGACCACGTCTGGTCCTACATCCCCCCCATCCACGAAAAAATGGGATATAGCATGGACGATATGGCCGAGGACCATCGTCAGGGCACGGCTTTCGGGTTTTTCCGCAAAGACCTCTTTTATCTGGCGGCCGGCAGTATGTACGACCGCATGCTGGACCTGGAACGCTTCGGCATTAAATTTCGCTATGATGACAGCCCGATTCCGGGCCGCTTCAGAATCGTTGAGCAGTTTCACAGCGTGCCGACCTCCTTTAACTTTGATGGTGCTCCTCTAAAACCGACTTTAACCAAGCAGGCGCGTAAAAGGGGCGTCACGATCATCAACCGCGTCCAAATGACCGATTTGCTTACCCGCAGCGGACAGGTGTGCGGTGCGGTGGGCGTCGGTACCCGAAACGCAGAGATCTATTTTTTTAAGGCCAAAGCGATTGTGTTATCCAGCGGAAGGTCGAACCGGTTAAGCCGCAACTTAACCGGCTTTGATTTTAACACCCGTATGCCTTCACCCATGACCGGTGATGGAACCTCGATGGCCATCCGTGCGGGGTTGCCGGTGGTAAATATTGAATTTCTCAGTAATATTCTCGGTCTGGGTCCTTGCGGTAATTACAACCCCAATTACGGCGATCCGCGCAATACCGTCCAACCGGCGGCGCGCATTATTGACGGGCAGGGCAATGTTATCGTTCCCCGGACTCAATTTTACGACTGGGATAACCTGGGTAAAAAAAAATGGACCGCCGACATGCGGCGCCAATGGCTCGAAGACCGCAAAGCCTGGCGAGGGGGTAGGGCGGGTCTGGTCCAACGGGCGGCTGCCGGTGAGGGTCCTTTTTATCTGGATTTCAGTGAGGCAACCGATGCAGAGATCGAATATATCGAATGGTCAATTAAAAACGAGGGCAAGGGGGCTCAATTCCTGCGCTATTTTAAAGGTGAGGAACAGGCGGATTTAAGAAAAAACAGGCAGGAATACGTCGGTTCCTGGCCTCGCGAAATATCAGGTACGGCGGCAAAAGGCTTATGGGTCGACAAAGACCTGGAAACAGATATCCAGAATCTGTTCGCTGCCGGTGATGAAGTCGGGGGTCTTCCCTGGCAGGCCTCGACCGGAGCCTTTACCCAAGGCTGGCATGCTGGAGAAATGGCCGCCAAAAGGGCCGAGAAACAAAAAGCGTTTGCTGCTGTAGACGATGAAAAAGTTAAGATTTGCAAAAACATGTGTGCTGAAATTTTAGGCTCCCGGCGCGGTTTTCACTGGAGAGAGGTAGAGACCGGCATTCAGAACCTTATGGATTTTTATTGCGGCAACATTCGCAGTGAAGGTCTATTAAAGCGTGGTCTGGAGCGCCTGCAAGATGCGAAAACCGCACCTCTCAAGGCTGAAAATCCGCATGAACTGGGGCGTTGTCTGGATGTCAAATCGATTGTTGATAATGCCGAATTGGTTTTAAGGTCTTCCTTGGAACGTAAAGAGAGCCGACCGATTCCTTTCGGGTTCCGCCGGGCCGATTACCCCGAGCAGGACGATAAGAATTGGAAGGTTTTTTTGGCCATCCAGAAAGCGGGCGACGGTCCCTTTAAGCATACCAAGCTACCCACAGATGGATAACTTTCTGGCCGCTGGCCAGAAGCAAGAAGCCCGAAGCCAGTAGCGAGTCGCCGAAACCTTGGCTCGGACTACTTAAAAAAGGGATTTCACCATGAATTGGAATGAATATGTTAAACATAACGGGGTTCCCGAGTGGCCCTATCCGATTCGGTATGAAGCGGAAAGCACGGTTGAAACCGATGTGCTGGTTCTCGGGGGTGGTATAGCAGGCTGCTGGGCGGCAATCAGCGCAGCCCGCCGGGGGGTAGCGGTCGTTATGGTCGAAAAAGGCGCCACCATTACCAGCGGTGGCGGCGGAAACGGCTGCGACCACTGGATCAATACGCCCCACCCGGATTCACCCATCACGGCTGAAGAGGTTGTTGAATGGGAGCTTGAATATAGCGGCGGGTATACCAACGGGATTTCAAGGTATATTGCCGCCCGTGAAAGCTATGAGACCCTGTTGGAGCTGGAACAGATGGGCGCTAAAATCAGAGACACCGAAGATGAATTCATCCGGGCGCCCTTTCGAGATGAAAAAACCAAATTTCTGTTTGCCTATGATTATAAAAACCGCCTGCATTTCAGGGTATGGGGCAGCACCTTCAAGACGGCGCTGTATAAAACATGCAAGCAGCTGGGGGTAAACCGCTACGACCGCATTATGGCCACCGGTCTGCTCACCGCTGATGGGAAAATTGGCAATCGGGTGGTGGGGGCCGTCGGCTTCCATACCCGCACCGGTGAATTCTTTGTTTTCAGGGCCAAGGCCGTTATTGATTGCCTGTCCAGGCATCAGCGAAACTGGAATTTTTCTCTGGAGCTCAAGGGCGTGCCTACTCTCAGACCCCCGACCATTGTGGGAGATGGGCATGCCATGGCCTGGCGAGCCGGCGCTGAGTTTACCATGATGGAAAGATCCCTGCCGACTTCATTCGGCAGCGGAAGCGGCTACCCGGTCTATGGTCACGGCAACGCCCTTAATACCTGGTTTCCCTGTAATATGGTGGACGCGCACGGTAAAAAAATTCCGTATGTCGATCGCGACGGCCAAATACTTGAGACCGAAGTCGAGCGCTCTTTACCGGCAGCGGATCAAAAATTTCTGGGTGAGCGTACCACGGCTTATACCCACAAAAGGCCGGAACTGATCCCGGATTTAGAAGCGCGTGTGCGCAACGGAGAATTTGCTTTGCCCTTATATGCGGATTTGCCTTCGATGTCTGCGCCTGAAAGACATGCCATCTGGGGTCTGATGGTCGGCGAGGAAGGCAAGACCAAGATTCCCATCCGCAACACATACAGTGCGGCCGGATTTGATCCCAACCAGGACCTGCTTCAGAGCTATATGTTTTTGGGTGGCGATCCCATGCGGGGCAGCGTGCGCCCTCAGGAGAGAACCGGCGGAGAAGTTGGTGATGCCGGTGGTTTGCTGGTAGATTGGAATCTGATGAGTAATCTGGAAGGATTGTATGTCGCCGGAGACGCCATCTTTGCAGCGAACTATCACTATCATGCGGCTGCAACGGGCAGATATGCAGGCCGCAAAGCTGCCGAATACGCTGATAAGGTTTCAAGGCTTGCGCTGTCCCGGCAACAGGTGTCGCAAGAAAAGGCCCGGGTCTATGCGCCTCTCAACAACGGACAGGAGGTCGAGTGGAAAGAGTTAAATGCCGCTATCTGTAAAGTCATGCAAAACTACTGTGGTGAAATAAAAAACGAAGAGCTTTTAAAGATCGGCTTGATCTGGTTAGACGACCTCAAACGCAATGAAGCACCCCGGGTGCAGGTGGACAATCCCCACAAATTGATGCGCACTTTAGAGGTTTTCAATATCCTGACCTGTTGCGAAATGATCATGCATGCATCCAGGGCGCGCAAGGCCAGCACCCCCCTACTGGGTTTTTTCCGCCAGGATTATCCTGAAATCGACCCGCCGGAATGGCAAAAATGGGTGACCATCCGGCTGGAGGCGGGCGGCGTCAAGACCGCGACATTGTCCCTCGATTTTTGGTCGCCGATGGCCGAAAATTACGAAAAGCATAAATCTTAAAGCATAAAAGGAGAGCAAGCATGACTCAGGCAAAGACTTACGCGTTTCCCAACCGCAATACGCCTTCCGACCCCGTCGTAATTGATCCCGGAGTTTGTAGCGGGTGCAATATGTGTGTCCACGTTTGCGTGGCTGATCTTTTTATTCCGAACCCTGATAAAGGCCAGCCACCGATTATCCTTTATCCGGAAGAGTGTTGGTATGAAGGCAGCTGTGTGGAGCACTGCCCCGAGCCGGGGGCGATTGAACTCAATCATCCGCTCACCCAGCGGGTTCGATGGAAGCGCAAAGCAACCGGAGAACATTTTAGAGTATAACCCGGCCGTTGGGTATTCATCCCATGATGCGGCGCCCCTTTGCATTTTGATTTTCCGTGATTATATTATGAAAAATAGATGGGAGGAACGCAAATTGAAAAAACCAGCACGCATGCAAAATGACCGAAAGGGCGACCCCTATATCGATCGCCGATCCGGAGATGATCGACGGGTTGTCTATGATTCGGATTATTTTGACAACGGCGGTATCGAAAGAAGACAGGGCGTGGAGCGCAGGCAGGAAAGCGAGCGTCGGGATAACTGCACCAGGGTAAGCCAATGGTCGAGCGTCTGCCCGGATGAAAGCTAGGTTAACCTTTACAAAAAACCCTCACCCTCAGTTTGAGCGGTGGGGTCTTAGTATCATCATTTCATATCGACTCTCCGGTTTGCGGCAATATACATTTTATTTATAACTCACCGACTGCAAACGCCGAACCCATAAGCCCATCCGTGGCCGTATTGACATCCCGCTAGCATGTAATATAATGAACCGTCTGATCTCACATCTTCAAAAGATACCATAAATAAGGAACAAAATTGGCGCTCATCGACCATATGGAACAGACCCAGAGTTTCATGAAGAGTCTCGGTTTTCCCGATCTTCGCATCCATCATTCCATCAATCATTTCGATTTTACCAAGACAGACCGCAGAATCCTCATCATTGGTCCCATGGGATCCGGCAAGTCCGAGTTTTCAGCCCGCATATATCGTGACTCTGAAGTGGCCATGCGCAAGTCCGAAAAGGTTCGGCAGCTTACGACCAGCGATGGGGTTGACCGCCGCAACGTGTTTTATATCCGCTCGAAAATCGACGATAAAAGATTCAAGGAGTATCCCGCCAACTCCATCGCTTACCGGGGCGGTTATGTGGTTCCAGGGGATAATATTGCCAGCATCCAGGATTCATTTGAGCTTGAAGGCATTCTGGAACGCAATCCGACCGTCGGCACCTGGATCATCGACGAGATCGAATTTTTCGATGAGCGCATCGCCTACGTGATCGCACAGCACGCCCAGCAGCAGAGCCTCAATTTTATATTTCCAATGCTGATCCTCAACTTCCGTAAGGACCTGTTCAACCGGACCGCCAGGCTCATCATGGAGGAGTCGACCGATGTGTTTCCTCTCACCGCCTATTGCGAGCACCCCGACTGTATCGCTGATTCTTATTACACCTACCGGTTTTACGCTGTCGGGGGGGCGGAATGTCCTGCGCTATACTTCGATCCCCTTATCATCGTGGGCGGGGACAAGCGTACCGAGGATCCCAAAATTCCAAACTATTCGACGCGCTGTGATCATCATCATTATCTTCCGGGCAAAGAGTACACGTTTATGACGCTGAAACCTCTCGGAGAGCTGGCCTACGCGGGAAATATCAAACCCTTACTCAAGGAGCTCCACCTGTTGAACCACGATATCGAACGGTCGGAGCTTCACCATCATTTCGTCAATAAGTTCATCAAGGTCCCAAACCCGAAGCCGATTATGATGGACGCGCTTAAGGTGGGCGCTATTGCGGAAAAGGCGCTTATATACCTCTTTTCTGAGGAAAACATTATCAGTGCTGAGCAGATGCAGTATCTGGCAAAGGAGATCAAAGGGGATACAGCCTATATAAACGAGCGGCTCGTGGAAAACCGCAAGATGCAGCTCAGCGATGTCCGCGAAGCGTCATAAAAAATTGTTGGGGTGCGGACATATGGGGTGGGACAATCGAAGTTTTTGTTGCTGTTCGGCCTTATCGATTTATAAAATTTTCTCAATAGCGACTGCGTTTCCTGGGTTTATTCCAGCGAGATTTTCCCATTTCTTCAATATAATTTACAGCCTGAAGGAGCGCATTTAAACTGACTACCGGTATCTCTTGCGCCTCTGCTAAATAGTCCGGAAGATATTCCTCTGTGTTTGAAATTAAGCCTTTGCGCCGACAGATTAAATACGCCACGGATTGCGCCTCAATTTCTTCTTGCGTGGGCGCTAAACTGTGCCTTTCTGACCACCAGGCATTTTTGTCGATGCCCAGATGCCCGCAGAAGATATGACCCAGTTCCCGGACAAGATTTTCGTATTTTTCCTCCAGGCGACTGGTTTTATCGAGTGTGATTAAATAATTGGCATCCTTTTTGAGATGGAGGTCTTTGTACTTTTTTCTTACGGAGGGGGTCATGCGGGCAGCCGTTACGGCAGACGGATCTTCTAAAGCCAATTCTTGCACGGTGATTCCCTGAATCAAGCTGTTGTGGATGGTATTATCATAAATGCCGACGCTAAATCTCTTTTTTGGTGTGGATGGTTTTAATAGCTCCGGTGCTACCGGATCACCTTCTGTGTCTTTAATATCGTACAAAAAACGCACCGGGGCCATCGGCGCCAGTATCATCAAAGGGCTTGCATTAAATTTTAGCCATCTTCCGAATTTACGGGCCCAGGTTCGAGCCGTTGCGGCATATGAAATTGACGGATTTTGGGTATAAAGCAAAAAGCAGTTGAAGGCCGAATAATTTGGAAAACGAACAATAAAATTCAGTAGTTTCAGAAATTCGTGGCTGCGACGATAGTAACTGCTGGCCGCAAACATTTCGTCGATTGCATTGGGCTCTGCTGTTAAGTCTGCCAGTCTATCATTTATATCGCTTTCAGTTGAATCAAGAGCGCTCCCCGGGAATAGATTTAACTGCTGGGACATGATGTCCTGCCTCCCTGATGGTTGTCCCTTTTATTCCTCCAATTGCGTTAATTGACTCTCTAATCTCGAAACAAAAATGTGAGCGAACTCCGAGTCCTCGGTGGCCCCATGCCAGTGCTTCTCGCCGGCCGGGATCAGAACGATATCACCCACTGTGATTGTCTTTTCCTCCATCTCTGTGGCGATAATTCCCTTTCCGGCGGTAACGATCAAGATTTGTTCGTGGTCGTGTGCGTGAAATTTGTTGCGAACTCCCTTGCCGAAATTTATGACGTTGAAGTTGTATTCTTTGCTATCAGGCAACAGGACCTGTCGCGTCACATCCGAACCTGTGAATAGAGCACCGGCGTAAGCTTCTTTGGCCGCGTCACTAATTCGAACAACTTGCATATTGACCTCCCAGCGGTTTATAAAGTATTTTAGATTTTCTTGATTCCATCCATTATTCAGTTGTAGTCTTCTTTTGGGCAAATCATGTTACCATATTAAACCGACCCTATAGTATTTCAGCGCACAATGCAAGATTTGACTTCATTTACAGCTGCGGCAGCAAATTACCGACACCTCATGATTGTATGTCATGTTCAGAGGCCGAACGAATGTCTCCTGGATTTGAAACCGGTTGATCCCCCCATTGATTTAATGAACCGGCTTGTGATAGTAAATAGTTCAGGCACAACGACATCGCATTTCTCGCACCGAATTACACCGTCTATGTAACCGTAAGGAGCCGAATATGCACATAGAAGAACATGAGTACATAAAGCAGACCCTGGAGAGATATACAAATTGCCGAATAGAAGATATCTGCGATCATATCCTTATTACGAATTTCAAAAAATATATTCTGCGGTTTCAAGAAAAGACCAAAGCAAAATACAAGGAGGGAAATTTTCGGATTGCCAATGCCAAAGATATCAATTGTACCATGATCGATTTCGGTATCGGCTCACCCCAGGCCGCGCTGGTTATTAACTGTCTGGCTTACCTGGAGAACCTCAAGACGGTCATCATGCTGGGTATGTGCGGGGGCATCGACGACGTTTTGGAGGAAGGCAATTTTATCGTTCCTTCTGCAGCGATACGGGGCGAAGGCACCAGCAACCATTATCTGCCCTCGGAATTTCCGGCCATACCAGCTTCTTCGGTAAATTTATACTGTATTGGTGCAGTACGTAAAATCGGGCTCGTCCCCCGCTGCGGCATTATGTATACCACCGATCGACGGTTATGGGAGTTCGATCAGAAATTTATCGGCTATTTACGGACGTTACGGATACTTGCCATCGACATGGAATTGGCAACTCTTTTTTCGGTGGCCTACCACTATGGGGTTCCGATCGGTTCAATTATGCTGGTTTCCGACATGCCGCTCCAACACAGAGGTATAAAGGACAAGAAAAAACAGAACGAGGTATTTTTACATTACATGGAGCCGCACCTGGATCTTGCCCTGGATGCCGTCAGCAATATTAGTGCCAGATGGAGTGAAGTTGAAAGGCAATTGATCAGTGAGTGGTAAGCGCAACGGATCCGGATATCGCTCTGGATATTGCCAGAATTAAAAGTGAAAACGAAATTAAAGCTTTTGTTCCTGGAACCCTTCTTTGGCGGATCTCATCGGGAGTTCGCCAAGGGTCTGATCTCGCATTCACAACACTGCTTTGACCTGGTAACCTTGCCGGCCCGCTTCTGGAAGTGGCGCATGCGGGGCGCTGCCCTTTATTTTGTGAATCAAATTCCTTCCCCTGAAAAATATGCCGGTCTGATTACCACCGATTTGATGAGCCTGTCGGATTACAAGGCATTATCAAAAGGCCGCTGTCCACCGGCCCTCGTTTATTTCCACGAAAATCAGCTCACCTACCCGCTGGCACCGGGCGAGCACATGGACTATCAGTTCGGTTTTACGGATATTACAACAGCGTTGGCCGCCGACAGGGTTCTATTTAATTCCCGGACCCACAGCAGTGCTTTTTTTTCGAGACTACCGGGATTTTTAAAGATGATGCCAGAGTACCGGCCCAGGTGGGTTGTGGACCAAATTCGCTCAAAATCCGATGTTCTGTACCCCGGGTGTCGTTTCCCGGCGCAGGAGGTGCCGGGTGCCGGCGCAGAGCGGAAATTGCCGCCTCTGATTATCTGGAATCATCGCTGGGAGTTTGACAAAAATCCGGATGAATTTTTTGATACCCTGGATGCGGTCCTTGAAAACGGGACGGAGTTTCGCCTGGCGCTGCTGGGTGAAAACAGTCAAACGATCCCGCAAGCATTTATCGGCGCGCAGAATCGCTACGGGGATCGGATCGTTCATTACGGGTATATCGAATCACGGGAAGCATATATAAAGTGGCTTGAGCGTGGATCGATTGTCATCAGTACCGCCCGACAGGAAAACTTTGGAATTTCAGTAGTTGAGGCCATTCGCTACGGATGTGTTCCGCTCTTGCCGGCCAGGCTGGTTTATCCGGAAATTATCCCCAATACCTTCCATGCTGACGTTCTATACAGAGACAAAAGCGAACTTATACAAAAGCTCATCCGGCTCCTCACAAATTATTCCGGGTTTCAGAGGCTTCGCCGAGAACTTTCAACGGCCATGGCCCGATTTGCCTGGGAGAATCTTATCGACTGCTATGATGAAGAACTCGAAAAGCTGGCGCGCATGCCTGTCAATACGAAATCAGACGACCTTCCCAAATCCCACTAGAAATGGCTTCAACACCTTAAATTCTAATCAATTATTATCACATTCCCAACACCATCCTAATCTCAACAGGCTTAAATCCTTCTGAGAATTCAGCCATCAACCGATTCTCATCAATGGGTTGACGGCGAATTCCAAACCGGAACTTCGCCGGCAGGCTTTTTATCTTCAAAAGTCAATACCCCATATTTTGTATGGCCCAGCGCTTGGCAATACCTGCTCGTCCGAACGCCACTTCAAGGGCAACAGCATGAAATTTATGTAAGTACCCGCTTGCGAGAGGTTCAATAATATACTTGACTAATTTAGTATGATATAATAAAGAAACCACTCTACGAGATATATCTGTGAATTTTGCGCTATGAATCGATTGACACCTAAAATAGCACGCTTTGATCTGTGCTTTTAAACTCGGAGGTTTTACGAAATGAAATTAACAAAATGGATCGTTTCCAATAAGATCGTCATTATAATGCCGCTGGTGGTGCTTATTTGCGTAAGTGTTTTTGTTTTTGCATACAACCGCGTTCAGGCCCAAAAAACAACCCCGTCCGCAACCCAACCCGATCCGACGCCGATAATAGAAACTGCCGATGAATCGGCGGCTGAAAATCAGGTTGCTGCCACACAGGCAGCTCCATCTCCCGGGAAGTTTGAAATTACCTCAGATACAGCCAAAGTCGTTTTTCAAGTTGACAACATGTCCTGTTCCGGGTGTATTTCCACGATTAAATCAAGCCTGGCCGGCTATGAGGGCATCCAGGATATCATCGTGGATATTTCCGGCGGTGTGGCTGAAGTTTATTACAACAGCCGAAAGATCAAAGACGTCAATCCCATGGCATCATCAATCACAGCCAGCGGGTATCCGGCCAGGGTCCGCCAAATTCTTACGGCCGAGCAGATGAGAAAAGAGGAAGCCCTTGCAGCCTCGCGCGCTAAATTCTACATTGCTTCTGTTGGTGGATGGGACATTTCGCGTACGGATTTTAGCACCGAGCTGGCTTTTGCCAAAAAGGGGTACCAAAAGGCCTACGGTGAAAATGTTTTTAGCGGTGATAAAGGCAAGACCGTCCTGGACAGCATCAAGGCCCAGATCGTTTCGCGCTTGATCAATGAAGGCATCCAGATGCAGGAAGTACAGCGTGCCGGTTATCGGCTCGATCCGAAAATGGTGGACCGGGAGTTTGAAAAATTTTTGACCCAAAAGGAACTCGACCTGGAAGGTCTCAAAGCCACATTGGGGGAAAACGGATATCCTTTTGATTATTTTATGAAGAAATTCGAAAACCGCGTGCTTCTGAGCCGCTACCTGGATGAAAAAGTCCTGGGTGCTGCGGCCAGCGATTATGATAAACAAAATCAATATCGGGCATGGTTCAATACGGCGCGTGTTTTGTCAAAGGTAACAATTTATGATCAGGAGCTTAAGCGTATAACCCGGAACCCGTCATCCGGCGGCGGCTGCGGCCAGTCGTCGGGAGCAAGCTGCTGTTCGACCAAGAAAAGCTGAAGTCCAACGCAAAGAAGCGCCATCCAAATAAACCCGCCTTTCCCATCGAAGGCGGGTTATTTAATCCAGGCCACCCGCTCTGCGGGTGATTGGGACGCACGCATTCTTTCCCGGATTATTTGCACCTGTTTACTCCATTTCCCAGAAAATATTTCCCATATTTCACAATTCGGGTCAAAAAGGAGAACCGGATTATTTTAATCGGTTCCTTAAATCAGCATGAGTTTTTGTATCTTTTTGATATTACATTATATTTTATAAAATCTAAAATTTTTCGCCTTTCGGACTGAATGGCACGAAAAATGCTTATTTATTCCCGGTTTTTTTGAAATAGAATTGCTGATCTTCACTTAAGCCCTGTCGGGGCAGCATTCGAAAATAAAGACAAAAATAGGGAAAAATCGAAATGGAACAGCGGAAGTACCCGCGCGTTAAAACCTGTAACCTGGTTTCCTATATGTTGATCGGGGAAAATGGTCAAATTGCAGACCAGGGGATGGGCAGAGCCCTGAATATCAGTCAGGGCGGAATCCTTCTTGAAACAAGCCGGTTGATTCTATCGGAGCACATATCCTTAATGTCAGTTGATTTAGATAATAATCTGATAGAAATCAAAGGCGATGTTGTGTATTCAAAAGATAATGGATTCGGTATGATTCAAAACGGAATTCGTTTTGAGGGCGGACACGACAAAAACGTTCAATTTGCCACCAAACTGATACGAGCCTTCCATACCCGGAAACATAGGCCGGCAGCAGCCATGTCAGGATAAAGCCGGCCAAGCCCCTTTGGCGACACTCTGCGGTCGACACCTGCCTCTATATCAAATTCTGATCAACTGCAAAGAAACTCCCAGCGGCGGCACAAAGAAGAAATATCTCCGCAAGTATTCCAGACAGATTGTCGGCCAGGGATTTCACCATTTCATTGCCACAAATCTTGACTCCCTGGTGCGGGGAGATGTACTTACGGCGAAACTTGTCTTGCCCGCCCACATGGACCAGTTTGATATCCGAATATACAAGCATAAAATTGAAGACGGGCGCATCCAGATTCTGATTGAACTCGGCAACTGGTTCCTGCGGCTTTTTACGCCGCACATAAAGGCCGAATATGATCTGGCCAGCAGGCGGCTGCTCCATTATCGAGGCTTCTCCATGATTTCAGATCAGTCCGGTAAAAGCCTGGAGGTAAAAGTCTCTTACGATTATTCACAACAACGGCCCCTGCTGGGTTCCCTGTTCAACCCAAAGACGGTTGGGCTTGAAAGGGATTAATGTGGGGCGCTGTTGCTGTTTTACCTGTCTGTTGCTTTCTTTAATCTGCCGGGTTTCTTTCCCGGTACATGCCTGATCCATCCAGACTTCCATTTTCGATATAGGTGTCCTTTTTATCCTTCTTATTTGAACCTTCATTTTCAAATCGGATAACAGGTATTATATTGGTTTTGAAGCCACTTCTATAGAAGTGGTTTTGACTGATGGTGGACTCAATGGTGATTCGTCCTTCCCAAAAAGATGATGCGCATTCCATGTCGCATATTTATGTTCAAACCTGGCGGGACACCTATCTCGGCATTGTGCCATATGGTTACTTGTATTCGATGTCGGTTTCCGAACTCGAACAGGGATTTTTAAAAGAACTGCAAAGCACGCACGTCATCAGCTATGTTGCCGAAGATGCCGGCCGGGTGATTGGATTTATCAGCGGTGGTTACGAGAGGCAAAGTGGCCATATCTACAATGGTGAGATTTACGCATTATATGTGCTGAAAAATTACCAGCGTCAGGGTGCCGGAACACAGCTGGTTTCGGCCTTGGCAAAGCAGTTGAACCGGTTCGGCATCTATTCAATGCAGGTAAAGGTCCTCGAACATAATCCGTACCGGCGATTTTATGAGAAAATAAATGGCATTTATCTGCGAAGACAGCGCATGCCTTTTGCGGGAGAAATATTGGACGTGGCAGCATACGGCTGGGTCGATACAGGCCTCATCTACCGCTGAGCCTATGATGAAAATCAGCCAGCGCACGCCGTGAGCAATAAAGTCCGGCCGAATCGGGCAGGAACCCGGCATATCCGCAAATCAAAATCTGACCTTAATGCTGGCTGACTTTTTGCGCTGTCGGGACATGAATTTGCCGGTATTCCACATGCATTTAACACCCTGTAATGAGGAAGTGCCTCGCCACTACCCTGCCGTTTTTCCATCCAAATTACATTTTTATATCATTTACAATCATTTTGGTATACAAGACATCGATATTAAATAATGCCTGCTGCTGTATTTTACTAGAAGCGGTTTAAGGAGTGTCTACATGGAGGAGGCCCGCAAAGGAAAATACCCTTATGGTTTTGTGATTGCGGCGGTCTGTTTTGGCATCCAGGCCATTGGTATCGGCACCTATATTTCATATGGGGTTTTGTTCAATCCGTTAATTACCGAGTTCGGCTGGTCAAGGGCCTCTATTGCCGGGGCCTCTTCGATGGCTTTTTTGCTTGGAGGATTTCTCAGCATTTTTGTCGGTCGCTTAAACGACAGAATCGGGCCGCGTAAGCTGATGGCGGTCACCGGTGTTTTTTTCGGCCTGGGCTATTTGCTTTTATCCCGGCTCGATTCGATCTGGCAGTTATACCTTTTCTTCGGGGTTATTTTCGGCATCGGCTTTAGCTCCATTGATGTTATCGCCCTGACGACAATCGCACGCTGGTTTGTCAGAAAAAGAGGAATCGTGACCGGTATCGTGAAAGTCGGCACCGGTGCCGGACAGATGACGATCCCCTTTGTGGTAAGTCTCTTAATCACCGGTTACGGCTGGCGGAATTCCTGCCTTATCATCGGTGTGGCGGTGATGATAATCCTTCTTGCAATCGGACAATTGCTCAGACGTGATCCGGGCAGGATGGGTCTTTCACCCGATTGGGGGGAGGAAGGGTCGGGGCACAGTTCGGATTCAGCCCCTGAGGGTCTTTGCCGGCGTGAAGCACTGCGCACATGGCAGTTCTGGACGATTTGCGCCACCAATCTGTCCATTGTCTTCTGCCTTATGATTATCATGGTTCACATTGTGCCATTTGCACAGGACATCAAGGTTTCCGCTACCAGAGCTGCCGGTGTCCTCTCAACGATCGGCGGTGTGAGCATGGCCGGTCGATTTGTGACCGGGCTTACCATTGATCGAATCGGCAGTAAGATTGTAATGATTTTTTGTTTTATCCTCCTGACGGTCGCACTTTTGTGGTTGCAAATTGCATCGGAGCTGTGGATGCTTTATCTCTTTGCGATGGTTTACGGCACTGCTCACGGCGGATTTTTTACGGCCATCTCCCCCATGGTGGCAGAATTTTTCGGGATAAAAGCGCACGGTGCCCTGTTCGGCATCGTTGTGTTCAGCGGCACTTTTGGCGGTGCCCTCGGTCCGATTCTGGCAGGCTACATTTTTGATATCACGGCCCGGTATAGCCTGGCCATCTGGATGTGTACGCTGGTTACCGCTCTGGGATTAACACTTGTCGCATTACTGAAACCGGTGGAGAAGGGCAGCAAGGCCACCGCTTGATAGGCGATCCGATGCCTGACGGGTACCTGTATATGGTAAGTGCCGAGACGGCAGTTTGTACACCGGCATTGAAACACTGCTCGGCCACCGTAACCCCTGAAGGAACGGACGGGGCCTATCGCAGCCCTGGGCGCTTCGTCCGCCGCAGGCGGATGGAGGCGGGTTCGGGCTCAGCTGCGGTCTTTCGCGCTGCCAAGGGTGGCCCAGAGCCCTCCGGCGATGATCAGGCCGCCAAAGATAAAATGGATTATTCCTAAAGGCTCGCCAAGCAAGGCCGCTCCCAGGATAGCGCCGTAAAGGGGCAGGGTGTTATAGAACACCATTGCCCCGCCGGCGCCCAGGGTTGTGACCCCCCGGTTCCAGGACCAGTACCCGATGATGGTCGGAACCACACAGATATGGGCAATGGCGGCAATCGTCTCCGGCCGCAGGTTGAGGGAGATGTGTTGAAGTTCAAAAACGGCGGCGACCGCAATCAGGGGCAGGCTGACAAAGTTTGACAGGGCCGTCGCCGCCACCGGAGATCGGTTGCGCATGACCCGCCGGCCGAAAACAGCGTAAAAGGCCCAGACCACAGCCGAAGCCAGAAGAATCAGGTCCCCCGGGTTAAACTGGAGCCTGAGCAGAAACGTGAGCGAACCGCTCGACAGCAATCCCGCCACACCGATCAGGCCCAGGACCGCTCCCGCCAGCTGCCTTCGGGTGACCGGCTCATGGATGATCAACCCGGCGATCATAGCCGTAATCAGCGGCGAAAATCCCTGAATCAAAGAACTATTGACTGCGGTTGAATACCGTAGCCCCAGATATAGAAGTGGGCTGAAACCAATGACGCCGGCCAGGCCCATACCCGCAATCCACCACTTATCCTTTCCGTACCGGCGCTCCTGCACGGGCCTGCCCCTGAGAAGAATGCCGAAAAAAGCCGTGGCGACGGTGAAACGCATTGTGGTCAGCGTCAGAGGGCCGATATCCTCGCGCAGCCAGCGACCCAGAACCGCATTGGTGGCCCAGCACAGGGTGGCCAGGTTGACAAATATCACTCCCAGGGCCTGTTGCCGCCAGGTTACGGAACCATCCAAAGATTCGCCTCCAGCCGCGTGTTTTTAAAAATCGGTCGATAGTTCATCTCGAGCGTAACGACATAACTTGATGCCCTAATTTTGAATTAAAATTCAAATATTAAGTAACCGCATCCTTTCCCAGTAATGCGAATCGAAAACGGTCCTTAAGATATGCACCCTCTTTTGGCGGGAGCACCAGTGGAAGGTTTTCGGCACGGACTTTGATATTGAAGAAAAGCGGGCCCGCCTCCCTTAGGATTTGCGGTATAACGGCTTCAACGCTTTTCTTGTCACGTACGGTGCCGCAGATAGGAATTCCGCTTGCTGCTGCGAAGGCGCCGAGGTCTGCACGACCCGCCGTGTGTGTGAGCTGCATGCCGGTTTCCCCATAGCGTTCGTTGTCCAGCACAACGATAGCAAGATTCGGCGGGCGCTGAGAGGCTACCGTTGCAAGCGAACCGATCCCCATAAGCATCTCACCATCACCGGTGATGACCAGAACACGCCGAGCCGGCTGGGCCAGGGCCAGACCGAGGCCAAGTGGCACAGCACCTCCCATTGCACCCCATAAAGGAAAGTTTAACGGCACGTCGCCTGCTGCCGTCACATCCCATGCAGGCGCTCCCAGGCCAGCGACCACCAGTGCATCACCGCGCTGTGCGAGCAACGCATTGACAACTGCGCGGCGGCGAAGCGGATAGTTTTTGCTGCGTTCGGAATTCATACCTTACCTGTCAAATGTTTTTGCGCCCAGAATACGCTGTGATATTAAAACGGCTGTCGCTGCGGGTCCCCCAAAGGCCATCTTGGCCGCAGCCGCGACAGTCTCTTTAAGACGGTCTTTATCATTTACCTCAAAAGTCAATACCCCTGCCGCTGTCAACATAGGGTTTGAATTCTGGCCCATCGGCACCTGCCAGGGATTGAATTCTCCCCATTGGCCTCGCATGGTTACCAGAATCAGCAAGGGCATCCGGCAGACGCGCGTCAGCGACAGCATATTGATACAGTTTCCGACACCACTGCTTTGCATCAGAAGGGCGCCGCGATCACCACCGAGCCATGCACCGGCAAGCAGTGCCACACCTTCCTCCTCGGTGGTCAAAACCACTGTTTTCATGCTTTTGTTCTTGTGACACATTTTTATGAGAGACGCATGTCCCATGTCCGGTATATAAGCGATCTGGCGTACACGATTTTCAACCAGCACCCGAAAAATATCCTGCGACCATGTTTCAGAGGCCGACGAAGTCATAGCGTTTCCTTTGTCTCCACATTATTTTTGCCGAAGCGTCACGCGGAGAATTTCACCGGGACGCCAGAGGCGCATTCGAGGTCCCCACGTGCCCGTACCGCGGCAGACGATGACGGGCATGCCACCCACCTCGTAGCGCCCCCCCAGTAGCGGATAGACCCGGCGGGTCAGATAGCCGAAGGGCCAGATTTGGCCGCCATGGGTATGGGCAGAGAGCATCAGATTAGTACCGATACTTGCCGCTTGATCGACCTGCCATGGTGTGTGAGAGAGCAGGATGGTGACTCCCGGAGGTCGATCCGCAAGTGCCTGTGAAATAAAATCGCCGTCACGGCCGGCACGGTATTTAGCGGTCAGATCGTCCACACCTGCCAGGATAAAGCCAGGCCGCACTTCAACCCAACGATTGCGAAGCAGCCTGAAACCGGCCGCGTTCATCAGATCTATACTCTTATTGTCGCCGCCGTGGAACTCATGGTTGCCGGTTACAGCCCAGATGCCAAGGGGGGCGGAGAGGCGGCGCAGAATCGGAAGAACCCCTTCCTGGGGCTGGCCGTGCCCTTCAAAAAGATCGCCGAGCAAAAAAATCAGGTCGGGCTGCTCTTCCCGGATTTGCTCGACCCGCGCTGCCAGCCACCGCTTTCCGATTAACGAACCGAGGTGAAGGTCGGACATGGCAACGAGGACCTTGCCGTCCATTTCATCGGAAAGGCCCGGAAGGCGTACCTCGTAGCTTTGCACTACCGGAGGCCGCAGACCCTGAACGAGTGCAATTGCGGAAAGCACGCCGCCAATGAGCAGGGCCCAGCCTCTAATTGAAGGCGCCAGCCGGGGCAAAAGAAAGCCAAATACGGTAATGATCTCCATCGTTATTAGCGGGATGAAGAGCAGAAAAAGTATGCCCATCCAGAGCATGCCGAACAATTCGATTGTTGCGGTCAGGGTTCCGGTACCGCTGTGATGGAAAAGACGGCCGATGAAAAAGATGGCCCAGAGAAGCACACCTGTCGCGATAAGAAAATGGAGCGGGACATGCCGATGGACTAACGGCACAGAGGCGGTTCTCCAGAAAACATAGATGTGCATCAGCGTGCAAACAGAAATAAGGATGCTTCCGAACATGATCTCTTCAAGTGTGCGGCCCGGTCTTCCACCGACTCAATAGATCCTTCTCATTATGCGGCATCGGTAGAGATTGAGAAATTGACTCCGTGTCTAAAATTTGAGCAAATTATAATTTTAGGGACGCCTCCTATTTTTACGAATGAAGGACTTTTAGCTTGGCACCTATCAGCTGGTCGTGCGTAAGGCGCAGTAAATTTTGAAGCTTGTTCATCAGATAGTGCTCGTGCTGGTCCATTTTGCCATCAACATAGACGATTTGCCAGAGGGTTTCTACAATTTTTATTTTTTCTTTGTTTGAATAATTCTCATTGATGGCTTTGTTAAAAAATTTTTTAAAGACATCAATCATGCAATGCGCGCCTTAATTTTAGCGTTAATGTGGGCATCTGCTTAAGTCTAAAAATTGTCCTTTTTCCGAAGTAGAAACTGAGATTCTATTTCGAAAAGCGCTACTTCAAAACTTAATAATCCGCGGCGTTAAAACGATCAATCCATCATATAGAAATAATTGGCATCAATCAAGATTTCAAAATATTATAGCTTGCACTGTTTTAAACTGTCAAATGCAGAAACCACTTCTATCTGTCTCGCTGGTGTGCTGGCAGAGCCAAACCTTGACTTCAAAAAGCCATGAGTGGTATCTCTGAGCGGGTGAATAGCCCGAGCCTGAATGGGCGCCTCGCGCCGTGTTGATCCGGTATTGTTTTGGAAACTGAAAAAAGTGATTCCGCCTGGAAGTCGATAACTTCAAAACCAGGAAAGGTCTATTATCGAGCCTTTATTTTCTCCTGTGTTTTGTTTTGGGGAGAGCCGTTTATGAAAAAGAGAATCTCAATAAATTGGGGCAAATGGGTTCGGGCACATCAACAGGAAAAATGGATCGTTGATGAGATAAAAAGGGTATCCAGATATTCAAAGCGATGGACGATTGCAGCAATTGTAATAATTATACTTTTTACATCTGTAGGTATTTCTCTAAATTATTTTGTCGGAGCCAGATCATCTGAGAAAATTGATGCCTCCACCCGGCAGATGTTAAGCGCATACAAAGAATCCGTCCGGCAAACCCTAAACACAATGAATCCTAATGATTTTGTCTTCAGGCTTTTTGCAGATGGTGACTGGTATGCGCCAACTCCGATCAATGAGTATGTGACGTTAAATGTTTTACCCGTAAAGCACAGAGAAATATCTTTAAATTTTAGTATTAAGAATAGATCCGAATTTCCGGCCCGCAATGTGTATTGTATGGTTTTATTCTCCAATAAAGAATTTGAAGAAACCGGAGATGATGTCGTTAACAGACTGGAAGGGCTCGAAGGTTTAAATGTGTATAATGTGAATTCTTCAGATGATTACCTTAATGAGGCCGCTGCATTTGAATGGATTCGTATACCGCAAAACACGCAAGCGTCGCTGAGAAGGAAGGTCGCGTTAACATTGAAGGGAAATACGGGCCGCTTAACCGTCAAAATAAATTTTAAAAACAGACTTTCATTTGAATTTCAGCTGCAGGAGTCACAAGATGACTAGGCAAAGGGCTATCGATGAAGATATGGCCCTGTTATGCCTTTAATGATGATACCATCAGTCAGCCGGCCGTTGAGAATGGTGTAACTGAAGCCGTCATTTAAAAATTTCTTATGAGCTTCAAATTTAACAATAAGATCCGGATATGAATCAGCGTTAACGAATTGAATGGAAGCCGGTTCCCGAGGTTTGGCTTCTGCCTTAACAGCAAGATGCTGCAGCAGCAAACTGTCCATTTGAATATTGCTTACATCCAGGTATGCACTCCCGAGTATAGCGATCGGTATAAATCCGTAACTGCTGTGATCGGAAAAATCAATTTTATCATTTTGGATGGTGTGTATTTCAACAAATCGGGTGCTTTCGCCGGGGGGTATAAAAAACTCGAGGCCTTCAATCAGCGCTGTTACGGCGGCGGTGTTTGTAACAGAGGGGGTGATCGTAAAGGAATAAGGTTCGAATTCAATGCTGTTACCCGAACTGGCGACCAGACTGATTAACGTTCCATTGCCGGCCATAAGGTTCATGGCGACAATGCCGGTGGTGACGGTCATGAAAACGTTTTTTGAGGTCAAAAGCAAATGACCGCCGTTGTCGGCAGGTACGAGCGGTCTCTGCAACATGCGCCTGGTGATCGTAACCGCATCTAACGGGATACCGTCTTGCTCAATCACATCAATACGGAAATCCAAGCTAGACATACCTGCTTTTTTTGCTTCTGAAGTAAAACGATTGAAATCGAATTGAGAAACGCTGCTGTTAGCTACATTGGCCTGTGCTGGAAGCAAAATCAAAAACAGAAGAAATATTTTAAGGATTTGCAACATCAAATCTTATCCTTTTTCAGGACAGCTCCCCGGTTTATTCCCGCTTGCTACGGGAAGATTTATTTTTCATTTGTTTCAATATTTTTTTAAATTGAACACCGATTCCTTTACGGTTCAGATGCTTAATTTCACCTTTTAACATAGTGCCGTTGTCGATTTTTGTTCCCGGGATCACCAGCCTGAGAATTTGCCCTTGAGCGAAATTTTCCTTGGTTTCAATGAACATCCCGTTTTTACTAATGTTTTGGATCAAGCCCTCGAAGTAATTATTTTGTGAAGTGAAATATACAGAGTTAGAAAAATGCTTTCTCGGAAACCGCCTCATTTCCGCATCCTTTTTTGTTTCATTCAATACGCGGATCTGGGGGGGCTTCTCTTCAAAATCATTGATGTATTTTATACCATAGCCGTAGGTGTAGAAAGAGTCTTTCAGTACAGTTTGCCACAATATTACGGATTGGCGACGGTCGAGGAAATCGAAGGTGGAAGAAGCGTATGGTGAATTTTCCATCTCAATATAGACTTCCGTACCCGCCTTTAACGGCCAATCAGTTTCGATATACAATCCATTTTCGCTGTAATTGACGATTCTGGCCTTGTAAATAATGCCTTTCGAGTCTTCTATTGTGGCTGGCGATTTATAATTGCTGCGAATATCAGCTCTTCTTTCAGAATCTCGAATCATTCATCAAATCCTTTCTCCCCCCCCTGCCCACCGCAACGGTTCCGTAATTAATCGAGGTGCGATCGGTAAAATAGAGAAATGCAGCGCTCAAGGGCAATGCCCAACAATTAGAGCAAGACATATGCCAATCCGGTCAGACGAAAAAATTATTTATAAATACAATAAGATGGGCGAAATTTTACTGAATCTATTTTCTACAAATCTGTGAAAAGAAGTAATTAATTTTGGGGTAACTGCTTCATAATACTTAAGTGCTAGACAATTAATACCCAAGTGTTAGTTAAATTGCCCGGCAATTAAAGGAAAAAAATGACTAGAACCCATCTCAGAAAGATGGAATAAGTTTTACCACAGACAGCGGCGGGGACACTTCTATCGATGTCGGTGGGCCATATATACTGCGTAAACCGGTGGCGGATTGAAACGGATTCTAGTTATCGTAAATGATAAGGTAAGTTCTCTCAACTATCGAATCGTCCACAATTCGGCCACTGAAGTAAAAGCAGGTGGCAAGAAAAGTTTGAATCAAGCGCAGCGGAGACCAAGCCTTATGGACCTGCTAATTCAGTGAAGCTATGAGTCTCTTTTTTATTCAACCGGCAGAGAAAAAAGGCGGGAGTCTGCATCAAAAAATGCGAATGCCGAATTTAAAAAAAAATATATCAAAGGCTTTGATTTAATCTGTCATATACCAAAAAAATCTTCTTTCCTTCCAGCTCCTTCTTTCAACGCCGCCATTTAAGAAATAGGCTGCACTATATATTTTACGTCTATCGGTTCCGGAGCGGCGGTCGGCTGCTGGTCGTTTCGGATGTCTGGGGGTCTTCGATAATTTTCTGCTTTGATGCAGGCGGGCTACCGGTTTTGTGTTCTGGCGATACATGGTTTACAAGGTGCCTCCACTTGCTTGATTATCGAGCACGTCTTTACCAAAATCCTATAATTTTCGGTCGTGACAATGTCGCTTCAACAAAAAAACGATTTTAAAAGAGATAGACGATTCGGCGGGAGTAATTACCGACATATATAGAATCATAAAATCGATATGTCAATAATTTTTAATAATATCAGCTGTTAATGTAAAGGAGTGCATACGTATATGAAAAATTTTGCCACCTTGAGGATTGAATCAAATTTTAAGTGTTCAATTTTAATAGCATTTTTCATTGTGGCAATGGGTAGCGGTCTTCAAGCCGGAAATATTATAGGTGTATAGATATATTCTTATAAAGAAAACTGCGTCTTTGATGGGGCGCGCTGGCAAATTTTAAAGCTTATAATCCAATGGGCGGGCTAACGCTTAAATTCGACAATGATCTCCTGCGTTGTTACATCTCGGACCTGTCCACCGAGTTTTATGGTTACGGGCAGCAGTTTGAAACTCACACCGCCGCTAACGTCTTGTTTAACGATAAATCTAATTTTGGCAGTTAGTTTAGAAAGGTGTAGCGGTGGTTTTCGTTTTGAAGCTTTATGCGCACTTTTAGCTGCTTCGATTATAGCGGTAGCCAACGTATCTTTTATGGATAACACAGGAGCTGCGTCGGTAGGTTTGGGAGGCTTGAGTTCAAGATTGATTTCTTGAACGGCTTCGCGAGTCACCATAGCCCCTAATTGCACAATGTACAGTGACACCTTACCATCCGCTTTTGTAACCAATGCGCTTTTCAGCTTCAGCGCAACCTTATTTAGCGGCGGTAGATCCTCCTCATCGATCGCATCGCGCACCCGGATGAGTGTTTTCTGAACCTCGGTAAGAAGTTCATCTAAGATTACGCCGCTTTCTGCACTGCTTATAGAATTGTAAAGTACCAGAAAAGTAAAAACCGCAAAGAAAAAATAGATTTTACCAATTTTCCGCCACATACTGCGTTGTCCTTAATATCTTTTCAGTAACTGTGATTTTATTTCCCTGACAAGGGAATTCATCTTCCAATCGATATTTAAACCAACTGCACTCATGCCGCCGATCACAATGGAATAGGCCGCTTTTTCCTGGATGCCGAAGTCCTTTGCAATATCAAAAATTATTCCGGCCTCGGGTTTTGCCAATTTCCCGTCTGCAATTGCGATATCGGCCAGGCGGGAAATAACAAACGTTTTATGCCGGTCATCTCCTTTTGCGGAAATTTCTTTTACAGCGCTATCAATTAATTTTTCAATATTCTTTATATCCTGCATGATCTCATTAATCACCTCGCCGGGTTCGTCGGCAAAATACTTATGTAAGATCTGAATAACGACCTTGATCTCTTCATCCATAATATCGGGTTCCGTCATGACGAGTTTGAGACCGGCGGCGGTTACCAATTTCATGGCAGCTAAATCTAACGGGCGGCGGGGGTATCTTTTTATCCAGTTAACCCATTGATCGGTGCGATCTTCCAGCTCATTCAATTCCTGATCGGAAATGTCGGTCTCCCCCTTCATGATTCGATCAAAAATAGATGATTCGGCGAACATCTGCATGACCTTCAGCCTGAGCGGCATCAGGGGGTGGGATCGATAATTAACTTCAAGCGCCTCGGGTTCCTCTTTTAAGGCATCTATTTGTTGGAGCAGTGAATCAACGTCTAAATTTAAATTTTTTCCGGTTAGACCGTATGCTGTTTTCAACATTGCACGTGCGGAATTTTCAAAATCACCACAGGCTAAAAGACCGACACGATCCGTGCTGATCTCGCATTTTTTGCGCCACCTTAGAAAAATACTTTCTCCCATGCTGGGCAACAGCGTAACACCCTGGCTGCCCGGGTTGGGATTGATGAGATAATTCATTCTGTTGTGCTCGAATAAAAAATGGCCCAATTCATGTCCAAGAATAAACTGGATCTCCAGATCTTCCAATTCTTCCAGGGCTGCAGAGGTAATTCCAATGATAAAATGGCTTCTTCCCTTGGAGGGTTGGACGTAGGCAAATGCGTTGATACTGCTTGAATTTATACAAAAGACCTCATAATCACCTTCCTGATTGAGTTTTTGTTTTGTTTCCGTAATGATATCAAAGATGCGCGGAGAAATCGGCTTGCTCAACAAAAAGGCACCGTCTTTTAGCAATTGATTACGAAAATCGGATTCTTCCATCTTCTGCCTTTCTTCTGAAGTGGAAATAATACCTTCAAGGTTGTAATCTTTGAACAGCAATTCAACATCTTCTTTATCGCCTCTGTATCTTATGCGGTGTAAATCCATACGAATACCTCTGAGTTTGGGGTTGACGTATTTTAGATGTTATTTAAATCTGTTTAATTTGCCGAATCGGTGGATTATTTTTAGCTTTCAGCTTCGAGCGGGGGCCCCGGGCCCCCATGCCCTGACAGCTCAATCCCCGAACCGATTAGGGCGCGAGGAGCACTTGATTCCCAAATCTTTCTAACAGCGAAGATGAGAGGGTGTCCGCTGCCTTTTGATCAGCAAATTCCACCATCAACTCGCCCCTGTTACCCAGCACGAGCGTGCCGTGCGCCTCGACCGTTTCCAGAACTTCAGAAGGTTCGACTGTCCACCAGCCGCGAGTCCGCATAAGCAGTTCCCGCCCTTTGAGCTTTCGTGGTGTGACAAGATCGATGCTGCGGAAGCGGGCATCCCACCCGATTTGCGCCGGTGATTTTAAGACGGGGCTCACGGGGTCATGATATATGCGGCAACGGCCGAATAAACGCAAACGGATCATTTAAAAACCTCATGAATAATTCTGGCCGTGTCTTTTTCCTCCGGTAATAGGCCTGCGGGGATCTCGATTCCATCGGAACCGATGGCCTTCGCCAGGCAATGGGCATATACCGCCGGAGCCCTTTTTTCATTCATGGCGATTCCCATCTGATTGGCGACCACCCATGATGTCTCGAATTTCGCCAAGGCCGTTTCCAACCATCCTCTGATTCGCTGGTCATATGGAGCAATATCCAGTCGTCCCAGAATCTCTTCCAGAGACGTCTCCATCCCCTTGAAGACTTTTCTCATCTTCTGTACCGAGGGATCTCGGTCCCATTGATCCATATCCATCATTGCCAACTTGTTCTCGGACGTTTTTTGTTCCGACACCTAATAAAAATCCCCTATAAGGTCAAGAAATTTAGTGCCGGTGAGGGACGGAAGTCAGGGCATCTCGCGCTTTAATGCGCCACTACAACAACGTCTTCCACATCGCCTTTAGGTGTTCTGATAAGGAATTGATATTCCATGATGGCGATATCCCCCAGAAGGGCGTAGACGCCAAAATAGCCTAAGGTTTCAATCGGAATTGCATTAATCGAAATAATTTCGTCTTCCTCATTGAGCCCTGCTTCCCACGCGAAGCTGCCGTCATTTACATAAACGATGTCGCTGGCATCGAATATGTTAATCTGGAGGCCTATCCGCTGTAAGCCGCTTTCGGTGATGTGGTTTCTGTCGCCGTACGGGTTAAGCTTGAGCACCTTTTCGGAAAACTTAAAAACAGTCAGATATTCTCTAAAGAAAGTACCACCAATAGCCGGCCAGTTGCCGACCTGAGCGATTATCTCTTGCGGACAAGCCAAGTTTAAACAATAATCGCTTAAGGGCAGATATTCCACGATCTCGGAGCCGTTTAAATTGAAGACAATCGATTCGAAAATCACGTCCGGTTCCTGGATCAGGGAATCACGCATCGCGGACGTTATCCTGGTAAAGGCCGCTCCGGTATCGAGGAGGTTGTCGTCCTGCGAGAGGCCCTCTATGGAAACATGTGTATAGGGTCTACCCGATTGATAACTGAAGGGTATCGAAACAACCGAACCTGAAGCATTTTCAATGGTATCATAAAAGTAGATTAATGCGTTTTTGTAATCAAAGGTAACATCAAAGTTCTTTAAAAGGTCCAGTCCGATGATTCCGCTAAAATACCCCGGCGTGCTCTGTGTGAAGGCGGAATCAGAGGACTGCGCTTCGAAATTTGTAAAACATATGTCGTTTTCGAGGCAAAGACTCGAGATAGGCACTTCACCACCGTCGTTCCCGAACATTTCAGACGGGACGTATGTTCCTGAAGCACCGGTATCGACGAGCATGTCGAGGTGGATTGAATCGTTTACCAGGGCGCCTACGACAAAAAGAGTACCGTGTACAAGCTCGGCCTGGACGGGGCTGTCCGTATCACCCCCGGAGATGCCTCCTCCCCCGCCGCCATTGCCTTTACAGGCCAGAATGGACAATACAACAGCAAATAAAGCAATTGTTTTGGAGCGCATTATTCTGAAATCAATTTTCAATGTTATGGCCTTGCAGGGTTTCTCTTACTTTATCCAAGCATAACAAATTAGAGTTGCATTTTCTATGGCTTTCGGAATTGCTGGCAAAAGGAGTCAATTTTGGTCAATTGGATTCGGAGATATAAGGAAGACGATGGGTGGAAGGATAGAAAAAATAATCCACAGATTACACCGATTGCACAGATTGAGTTAAAAGCGGATTGTGGTGTTAAAAAAATAATCAGCGTGAATCAGCGTGAATCTGCGAAATCTGCGGATGATAAAGCGGCTTAACTGCGGCTTTCGCGGGCGAATAAATTGTATAGCCAGCCTAAAATTAATCCCATAATTGCCCCATCTACAAGGGCGTAAAGGCTTCCGGCGATCATATCGCCAAATAAACCGGAAGCTTTGTAGCCCGGATAGATCGAAGCAAGCATTAGCAAAAACGCCTTACCATATCCCGGCCAAACTAAATTCGCCAGGCCCACAATAAAAACCGCGCCTGCCCACAAAATGGCAAAGGCAATCGTTAGTGCTTTTAGATTTAGTTTCATTTACTTCTTCCTCTTAATCCGCAATTATTTTATATACTTTATCCCCTTCTCTCACCCTTTCAGGTACCTTGATGCCGACACTATCCCCCTTCTTTGCCTCTGTCACGGATACATGCTGGATCTGCATGGAGTGTACGGTGGACTCAACATCTGTCGTGTGGCCCAAAAAGTGGAGTTTATCTCCCACTGCCACTTTCCCGTCCGTTATCTCAACGGCAGCAACGGAGATTTTGCTAAAGTAATTGGAAACGAATCCGATTTTTTCCTGTTCCATGGCCAAACCCTCGCTGTTTAATGTTTGGAGATTGATTTTTAAGCAACAAGATAAGGTTGTCTTCGTTTTTAAGACTCAAATTTTCTAGCGTAATGTCTAGAAATCTTGAGAACGCATTCGCTTCCGGAGGATTTGAAAGGGAGCATTTCCAAGTCAGCAGGCAGACGAGATCGAATTAAAACCTCAACAGCTAGATATTGCGGATCGCGTGAAGCTCTGGATGGGCATTCGGAGGAGTACGCGCTTTAGACGTCTGAAAAACTAGATACCAGAAAATTTCGTTAAAAGTCAAGACGTTTGGGATTGTATTCTCTTATGATTTCCATTTTAGGCTGCAATTTAGATTTAACCCTCTTCCAAAACTCTGACTTCGTTTGTTCTTATCCGCAGGCGATCACTTATTTCCAGTGCGATATTGCGAAGCAGTTTGACAGCGATATGCGGGGTTTCATTCTGTAAGGCAGTAAACTCGTCGGGAGATAGGAAATATGTTTCTGAATCTTCATCCGACCAGACATCTGCAGATCGCGGGCTGCCGTCCAGAAAAGCCAGTTCCCCGAAGGTTACTCCTGAGCTATAAGTAATAAGACGTTTATACCGATCACTTTCGGCAAGGTGAATCCTGACACTCACGGATCCTTTAGCCAGGAAAAATAAATTTCTATCCGTGTCTCCTTCTTTTAAAATAATTTCTCCTTTATTGAAGGCCTTGTGCGTCAATTTTTGTTTTAAAACGTGGATTTCTTCCGGGGTAAAATCCCTGAGTATATCCATTTGTTCAAGCTGAATCCGATAAGATGCGCCCGCAAGTTCAAGTGATTGGGTCAGCACGTTATCCTCGGCCCATTCGAGAGCGGCATCGGTATCCGGGAAAAAACAGTCTTCCCCCAGTTTTTGATACACGCCCATGGCTTTAAGGAAATCAGATAATGAAGGATCATCCATCAGATAACTGATTAGCAGATATTTGCCTGATGCTGTTACGTTTTTATTGATTTGCCCCAGAATTTTAGCACCGGTGCTGTCGATCTCGTTGACGCGCTTCATGTCGAGAATGAAATAGGTGTATTGACTTACGGCCCTCTCGATGTCTTCGGCAAGATTATCGGCCGAGCCGAAAAATAACGGTCCGCGGAGTTCATAAACGACGATTCCTTTGGCGCGATCCTCCAGCAGCATGTTGTTTTTAATGCTGCGAACTTTTTTGGAACGTATCTGCTCGCCAGAATATGTTCTCTTAATGATGGATCTACCCATTCTAACAACAAATAATCCGGATGCGATTGCGATCCCGATCAAAACGGCAACAATCAGATTAACGCACACCGTAATAACCGCCACCACGATGGTCACAGCCAGGTTTGCCATGATCCTTTTCTGCTGTTCGCCCGCCTGCGACAGGTTTCGAAACAGGTCCAAGACCCATTTATCAAACAATCCAATACCGACCGATACGATGATTCCGGCGATGACGGTTAATGGGATTTTCCCGATAACCGATCCCAGCGTCATTACAATTAAAAGGACTAATAGCCCGCAAATCAGACTGGACAGGCGGCTCCTGCCGCCGGCCCGGTAATTGGCCATGTTATGCAGTTCTGATCCCGCGGAGGGCAGGGCGGAAAAGACGGCGTTCATCATATTTCCGATACCCTGACCGATGAGTTCTTTGTTACTTTTGTGGCGTGTGCCGGCAATATTGTCCGCAGCTACCGAGCTGAGCAAAGATTCAAGCGCACCGATAGAGCCCAGCACAAATCCGGTAACCAAGATGCCGGGAAAAAGATCGGCGAGATCGATACTGTCGAGCAATCTGAGAGCGTCGGGGAAAATATCGGGTTTGGGCCACTGGAAAGAGAAATTTCCGATGACGGGCCCCAGGGCAGAAGCGCCCGGGATATTCTTGAGGGCGTAAAATAAAGCGGTTCCGACCACAAGCCCGATGAGCGATGCCGGCACCGCTTTGATAAAGCGTCTGGCGAAAAAAATCACAATGGTGGTGGTCAACCCCACAACCAGGGTTAAGGGCTGCACGAGGGTGGGGTCGTAAAAAATCTCAAGCAGGGCCACGTGACCCCGGGCGCCAACCAGCGGCCCGATTTGTTCCAGAATAAGAATAACCGCAATCCCGTTCATAAACCCCGAGACAACCGGATAGGGAACATATTTGATCAGATTCCCCAACCGCAGTGTCCCAAACAGAAACTGGGCGATGCCTGCGATTAAAACGCACAAAGATGACAGAGCGACAATCAGAACATTGCGGGATGCAACATCCGGAATCTGCAGACCCAAAGCCAGGGGGGCGACAAAAGCGGCCAGCAGAAGCGACAGCGGCGCCTTGGGGGCGGTGATCTGTATCTCCGTTCCGCCAAATAATGAAGCGCAAATGCCTCCCACGAGACAGGCGTAAATTCCCAGAAGGGCTGCAACCGGAAGAAATTCGGCACCCAGAGGACCATACACGATAATGCCGTATCCGATGGAAAGCGGTATGGAAATGATAGCAGCAGATATAGCCCCGGAAAGATCCCCTCTGATATTTGCCAGCAGATTCTTTGCGTCCATTGCTTTTTCCCCTTTACCAATTCGCTTCCGTCTTAATACAGTCATTAATCACTTTTTCTACTTGTTTAGGTGAAAGCCTGCTGCCGGTTTTTCGTGGTGAGCCCCCGATAATAGCGCTTCCGCCCCAGCAATTTTCCTGTGAGGAGAGCCCCTCAGCTTTATTGAGCGCCGCATAAATCCGTTCTATAGGGAACACAACGAAAGGTGACATTTTCCCAATTGTGTAAGTGTGGGCACCATCTCTTTTTTCGACCAGAGCGACATATGCTTTTATATTCTCAGAGAATAGTTTCGTGCGCGCATAGGGCCCCTCTTCCAAGATCAGCTGCCAGCCGCGGCCGCCGCCAATCTTTTCAAAGCGTGTATCCAGTTCAATTTCTCCGCTTCGCCCACGAATGGCTGCGTCAATTCTGCCACACACCGCGCGGATGATATCTTTCTTTTCTTTTTTCGACATGCTGTAAATGCTGCCACCCGTTCGCGCCCGGGTATAAGGTTCATATATCCAGGCCTGCCGGTGAATTTGCGGATTATCGGGATTTATCGGATAAGCGCCTGCTGATGCGTCAAGGATATCTTCAAACAGTATTAATTGAAATAGAATGTTCTCGAACCTCAGCCCTTCGAGTTTTTCGGAATTTTTGAGCAGCCAGTAAGACATGCAAACATCCTGATCCACGTCGTTTATGTAGACCCGTGCGTTCGGCTTCCCTTTTTTTTGGAAGGTATCCAGCAGCCCGAGGCGGATGTAAAAATATACCTGCGCGCATGTGCTGCGTGTGGCAATGCGGGCGACGCCCTCATGATGATTGAAATTGGCATAAGGTCCCTTAATTGAAAATCTTGGGGGCCCTTTTACATAGCCGTCAAGGGCAATCGAAAAATTTGGCTTCGAGCTTATAAATTCTGCCCACGTTATGACCGTTCCCGGTTCTAAATAAAATCGAATCATTTTGGTATCCCGCTAAAATCGGCTTTGAATTGCTCGCTGTTTGTCTGTTTACTGGGATCGACGGATTGTTCAAATGGGGATTGACTTACACTTCCGTGTAAGTGCTGGCGAATCTTAAGGATATCGCTATAGTCAAAAGAGGACATAAGTTTACTTTTCCAAAAAAAACCAAAGAGTCAAGCCTTAAATAAAAAAGCAGGGCCACAGGCCCTGCTTTTTCGGGAATCATACGTTAACGCCGAGATCATATCAGCGTGCAAAAATCAGCACGATTTTCAAATTATCTGGATTTTACTCAATTGATCGATCCGACAGCTTCGACCAGGATAATCGATTCCTTCTCATCAGACGCATCACTCTGATGGCTGGTGATGTAATAGTCCACCCTGTCGTCTTTGTCGTTCGGCATGCCGGTTATGCTAAAATCGTCTAACTTTTGCAAATACAGATCTTCCGGAGCTTTTGGCACATTAAACTGATAGGGCGCCTTGAGGGTAATCATGTCAGATTCATTTCCCAGCTCATCTACGGCGGTGATGCCAAATTCAACGGGACCGCCGTTGGGCATGAAAGATTTAACATCATCGGGCAAAATAATTTCAGTGACATTACCCACAATTGCGCATTGGGAATCATACGCTACGGCACCATTTTCAGACCAGTAGAGCTTATATCCGACGACCTGAGAAGAATCGGATGCGATCCATTTGAGTTTTCTTCTTTTTATTTTGGCCATGCGCGCGCTCCTATGGGTTAGCAACAACCAATTTACCAGACCGGCTTTTCGTCATCGAGGTCATGCGCCTGCTCATCTAGATACGATTCAGGCTTTTCATCCGCAACTACGTGCGTTTGCGAATCGGCATGCAGCTCAGACCGTTCATCCTCACTAACATGCGGTTGGGTATATTGATACGGTTCCGGTGTCTGGGGTTCGCTTTGGGCCTCATGATGCGTGATCTCATCGCAGAGGCTTTCGACCTCATTGGCCGCTTTGCTGTTGGGTGCATACTGCATGACCGAAACACCGGAGGTCATTGCCTCGATATAAGCGACTCTCTGGCACAGTTCGGAATCCAGTATCTCCATATCAAATACACCCAGCGAATCGCGGGCCTCGCGTCCCACCCGGGTTCCCGGTATTTTACGGTTAATTAAAAGCTTGACGTCCAGATCCGGGTTTTCTTCGCGGGCTTCATCGACCATTTCCAATGTTCCTTTGCAGGACCAGATGTCAAGTGAGCTGGGGCTCAACGGAATTATGGAAAGATCGGTTACGGCCAGTATTGATTTTGTAATGTCACCAAATGCAGGGGGAGCATCGATCAACAAGTAATCGTAATTTTGAGAGAGCTCGTCGATTTCGCTCTTAGAAATCGGTTCCGGACGATGCATGACTTCAAATGCGTTGTTGTCTTCCGCGGCGCGCCAGTGGGTGGCGCTGCCCTGGGGGTCTGCATCAATAAACCCGATCTTATAATTTCGTCTCTTCAAACTGGCAGCGATGTTTATGGCAGAAGTGGTTTTTCCGACGCCTCCTTTTTGGTTCACAAAACTAATAATCATTTTGACCCTCCTCTCTTGCAAGAATGTGAATATGAAAATTGGATTCCTTTGCCTGGTTTTCGTCGGAAGCAGCTTCTACCCCCCTTGCGGTTTTAGGCTGCCCCGGCTCCGCTCTTGAGTTGTCAGAATCCATTACACCTCATTTTCTGAACTGTCAACACAAAAACACATTATGTTGTATAAAATGAACGTTATTCATCTACATATAGTGTGAATTTTACAGAACATTGCAATGGACTTTGATTATACTGAAGAATCAAGAGACTGAAATATTAGATAACATCCTATGCGGTTCAATGCGGGCAAAGTATTCGTGGGGGTCGAGTTCGTCAAAAGCGATCTTCCCCTGCCGGCGCGCCGCGTTATAAAGTTTATCGATATAGGCGCTCCATTTATGCTTTAGCTGCGGATTGTCCCGGCAGGTCAAATCAATGGCGTGATTGATTTCGTGTTTTAAGAGGGTTTCAAATTCGGGGGCATTCACAGTCCGCGCCGCGATAAAGATCATCCGGGTGTGATGGTTATAGGCTGCCGCCTGGCGGTCCCACTTTTTTTCGTTATCAAATTGATCTTCTATCTCGAACCATTGCGGCCGGCCGTCTTTATTGACGTCCACCCATTTGCCCGGCGTAATCTTTCCGTCCCCATCAAGATCCGTTCCGAATCCAAGTCCGGTAAGCGCTGTTCCTTCCGCCCCCACAAAAACACAGATGCCGTTGCGCTTCAGGAAGGCGGTCAACCTTTCCGGAAATTCGGCCAGTTTTTGCGCAACCCTGGATTTCGCTTCAGGAGCGGCACTTCCAACAACAAGCCGGTTGGGATATCCGATGGGCGTCTGCGACTCAGCCGCCCGATCAATTGGTTTTAAATTCAGACCGGCGATGAATTTTTTAAAATAGCCCTCGGTGGCTACAGCGGCTTCAAACATGGCCAGGGGATGATACTTCACCAGGTCGGGGAATTCCCCCAGACACGTATGGGTGAAGGGCGTTAATTGGGCATGTGAAAAAATATCCTGCAGACTGTGCAGGCCGATGGCAAATTCCTGCTCGGCTGAATCGTAAAAGCTCCCCTGCGCCAGCTGCAGGGCGCGGTCGAGGTGGATTCTGGCCGCGGTAATGCGCGTGTCTTCCACGCCGGCAGGACTGCGGTTGTAATGCCGCTGAATGTCTCCGATTGCACCCACGGTTCCGGTTATTCTGAGCCTGGCGGGATCATGGGGATCATGATAGTGGGTTTGGCTGATGTCGACATCGTAGCATTTTTTTGCAATTCTGCGTGCCTGCGCCTCACTAAAGCCAAACTTCAATGCAATGTCATAGGTGCCGAAGTTTTCATTGGCACGCCGCCCCGGGTCGATGCTTCCGGAGTGGGGGCCGCGATCCCATGCGAACTGGGGTATCCTTCGGCGTAAAATACCCAGATAACGCGCTTCTCTGGGGAGATCACTGCGGTTTCCTTTGATAACTTCCTCGATTTTGCCGTATGGGGCCGCGTGGTATCGATCCGTCTGATGCTTTCTTTCGGTCATTCTGACTGCCAGGGGGTCGACCAGACGGTCTACAGCGTTGACGAGAGCGGGGGAGATTCGGCTGATCGACAAAAAAATCTTCTGGACAGATGCGGCGATGTTTTTTGCAAGCGGGAAGTAGCGCGGATCAGGACGATATTCCTGGATCAGATGAAAAGCACGCAGCAGGTCGATGTTGGATCTTCCGGCGGTAAACGATTCCCCAAGACCGAGCTCGGCCAGATAGCCCTGCGGATCGAAGCTTTCAATCGGCCGCCCGCCCAGTGTATCTTTGTACTTCTCGAAAATTCGGGATTCTATGGCCAGCTTCCATCTGCCGGATGCAAAGTGATCATCCGCTGCGGACAGGTTGCGATCGATCTCCTTTAAAAGCGCCCCGTCTTTCCATATCCGGGATTGGAAGAAATTTATTTTTGAAATGGACATCATAAGACCTCAACGGCTTTCCTCACTATAAAATAGGGGTATCGGAACCCCAGGTCAACTCCAATGCGGTTTTTGGAGCTTGACACGCAATCGCATATTTCCTATTTTGGCTTAAATGTGACCATGTTATAGAAGCTATACCCGATATTTTGAGATCGGTTCTAATCTGATATTAGACCGAGAGGAACAAAAATGGCAAAAAAGAAAAAAATACCGGCGCCCGACTGCGCAGCGTGTGGTCATGAAGCGGCCAAGAAAATCTGTGTGGATGATGAAGGACTCAGTTCCAGAGGCTGTCCAACGCTGGCCCATGATAATGTTTTCGCCGAAGCCGACAAAGAATATGATCGTTCGGAAATACGCGCGTTTGCCTTACAGGCTTCCCGGCAGGAGGCGCATTGTTACACCAACCGCCACCAGCAACCCTATGTTATGCAGCCGACGAAGACCCGGATCGTTGAAATCTATGAGTTTGCAGAAAAGATGAAATACAAGCGCCTGGGTCTGGCCTTTTGTTTAGGTCTTGCCAAGGAGGCCAGCATCGTGGAAGAGATTTTAAAGGACCGCGGTTTCGAGGTGACATCTGTGCTGTGCAAGGCGGGCAGGACCTCAAAGGAACGCATCGGCATCGAGGATGAGGACAAAATCCATCGGGGCACCGACGAGTCCATGTGCAATCCGATTTACCAGGCCAAATTACTGAATCACGAGAAAACAGAGCTTAACATTCTTTTAGGTCTGTGTGTGGGGCACGATTCCATCTTTTTCAAATATGCCGAGGCACCTACAACGGTTCTGGCAGTTAAAGACCGCGTGACCGGTCACAACCCCTTAGCTGCCATATACCTTTCTGATACCTATTACCGCAAAATTAAGCATTAATTGCTTCTAGAAATGCATCGCCGAACTGCTCGGCTTTACGTTCGCCGACTCCGCTGACCTGAAGGAATTCCCCGGGATTGGTTGGCCTGAGAGCTGCCATTTCCATCAAGGTCTTATCGTGAAAGATGACAAACGGCGGCACCCCCAGTTTTTTTGCAAGATCCAGTCTCAGCTGGCGAAGCTTTTCGAAAAGTTGCCGGTCATCGCCGTTCAGAAAATCAGGACTGTGTTTTGTTGATGCTTTGATGATCTTTTTATTCCGGGTCAGCCGGGTGTCTTTTCGAAACCATACCTTACGTTCGCTCCTTAAAACAGGCCAGCTTTTTTCTGTGAGGCGATAACCTGAAATTTTTCCGATATTGACGCTCAACATGCCGGCCGCCAGCAGCTGGCGATACACCGACCGCCACTCGATTCGGGATAGTTCCTTGCCGGCGCCAAACGTTTTTAGCCTGTCATGCCGCAAGCGTTGGATACGGTTGCTGGTCTTTCCGATCAGGATATCGGTCAGGTGGGCGGCGCCAAAGCGCTGGCCGGTGCGATACACACAGGAAAGGGCTTTCTGGGCGGCAATGGTGCCATCCCAGGCCTCCACAGTTTGGGAGCAGTTGTCGCAAGTTCGACACGGCGCTGGGTAGGACTCACCGAAATAACCCAGCAGGGCTTCGCGGCGGCACGCCACGGCCTCGCAGTATCCCAGCAAAGCTTCCAGTTTGCGCTGTTGAATACGTTTGAAGGCTTCGTCGCCCTCCGATAGATCCAGGAGTTTTCGCATGGCCACAACGTCTGCAAGGGAGTAGACCATCCACGCATCCGCCGGTTGACCGTCCCGGCCGGCACGTCCGGTTTCCTGATAATAGGCCTCCATGCTGGCGGGCAAATCCAGGTGGGCGACAAAGCGCACGTCGGGCTTGTCGATGCCCATGCCAAACGCAATCGTCGCTACAATGATAAGACCATCCTCATGTAAAAATCGTCTTTGACGTTCCGACCGGGTGCGCGGATCCAGGCCGGCGTGATAAGAAAATGCCGGCATCCCTTTTTGCTGAAGCCAGCTTGCGATTTGATCGGCGCGGCTCCGCGTTCTGGCATAGACAATCCCCGGTTCGCCGGGGTGTTCACCGGCAATAAAATCGTAAAGTTGCTGTTTGTCCTTATCTTTGAGCAGAACCCGGTAATTGATATTTGCTCGATCAAAGCTGGAGACGAATTGGGCTGCATGCCTTAATTTAAGCTTTTCCAGGATATCGGCGCGCGTGACCGCGTCAGCAGTCGCCGTTAGGGCAATTCGCGGTACGGTCGGAAAGGTGTCGGTCACCTCGGATATCCTGAGATATTCCGGTCTGAAATCATGGCCCCATTGAGATACGCAGTGCGCTTCATCGATGGCAAATAGAGCAATCGGGAATCTGCGGATAAACCGTTGAAAATCCTCGCTCTGCAGGCGTTCAGGCGCGACATAAAGAATATCAGCTCTACCGGATACGACCCGGCGTTCAACAAGCCGGGCTTCCTGCGGGGGCAGGCTGGAATTGAGAAATTCGGCAGAGACTCCGGACTGGCGCAAAGCACCGACCTGGTCCTGCATTAAGGCGATCAAGGGCGATATGACCAGCCCCACGCCTTCACGAATGATCGAGGGAATCTGGTAGCATATGGATTTACCGATGCCTGTGGGCATAAGCACGAAGGCATCTTTGCCATCCATTATGTTTTGGATAACTTCGAGCTGGTGTTCGCGAAATGTATCATATCCGAAGTATTTTTTTAGAACCTGCTGGGGCTGCAATTGTTTTTCTCTTTTTGCCGGAAGCGGATCTGGGCGCTTTTCAAGATCACATTTTGTGATCTTAAAGGTTGATGCTTTTTTCTACTTGAGGTCACAAATTGTGACCTCAAGTTTACCTATCGATAGACATCACCACGGCGGCCGATTTTGAAAACCCAGACGGTAGGCATATCGTCCTGAATGGGGTTAACGACCACCCGCAAAGCGGATGGCTTGGATTCTACCGCCATAGGCGGTAAAAGACAGGGGCGCGAAGTGCCCCAGTCGTTGTGGGTGGAATCCCGCCGTGGCGGGATTTGGAAAACCCAATAAATGATGCGATAAGCCCCCGGCCGGGCGCGATAACACTCCTGGCCGGAAAGCTTTTCACATTAGCGTTAAAACGTCAAGACGATCGCGGTTCGGTTTCAGGCTTCTGCTGGTTTTTGATCAGCCATTTTTCCGGCTGACTTATCATTTTAACGAGCTGTCCCATGATGTGATTGTAGACTGCATCCAGGTCTTCGCAGACGTCATCATCCAGGTACTGGCATTGTCTTGCAAATTCAATCCATACCTGGGTTTCGCAGGCTTCGCCTTCGGAATCATTCAACTTCGCAATAAAAGGCGTTTTGAATCGCCTTTTACGCCAGGCTCTGGTTATATTGGCGCAAACGGCGCGGGATGAACGCCGCAGTTGATCGGTCATGGAATATTTTTCTTCGGGCGGGAAACTTTCGGTTAGTTCAAAAAGTTTCATGGCAGCCTTCATTGCATTCTGAAAAACGCGCAGGTCTTTGTAGCTGTTTATTTTTTCGGTCATTTTCCATCCTCCTTATTAAAGTAATCCACAATTGGCGAACAAAGTTCAGCCGCCTGCTGGCCAGGCGGCTGACTTCGCGCTTAGAAGAATCACTTACTTTTTGGCCCGCTTTTTTGGGGAATTTTTGATGATGATCAAATCCTTATTTTTCTCAAACGTTTTCGAGCCGATTCGCGGGACTTTGACTAAGTCTTCCGGAGTTTTAAAAGGGCCGTTTTTTTCGCGATATGCGATGATGCTGGCGGCGTGGCTGGAGCCGATGCCTTTCAACTGCATCAGTTCTTCAGCCGAAGCCGTGTTAATGTTAATTTTTTCGACCTCGGCAGCATCGCCGTTGGTGACGCCTGCCCAGCCGACCAATAGTGCCATAAGCACTGCCATAACCATTTTACGATTTAACATTTTTTCCTCCTTTCGGTTTGGATGTTTGTGCCGTATCTCAGTTCAATACGGCAAGGGATGGTGAAAACCGTTGCGCAAAGATTTTTGGTCAGGTGTCAATAAAAACTTGCCATATCACCAGGAATCTGTTAACTATTTGTTAACTTTAGCGCCTCTTTGTCACAACATTTAAACCACTAAAATGTTTTTGTCAATAAAAATTTGCATTAATAGCAAAAATAATTTGCTTTTAACACAAATTTTCTGGCAGGCGTAATATCAGGGCGAAAATATGGGTAAAGATTTAAAGTACAATAAAAATAAGGAGTTAAGCTTGTCATTAAGCGAGGCGGAAGAAATCATCGGTCGGCTGAAAGACGCACTGAATGTTAAATCCGATGGAGAGCTGGCAAATAATTTAGGCATATCAAGGCAAAATATTGGTGCGGCCCGAAAACGGGATGATGTTCCTCCGGGGTGGATTTATAAGGTGGCGGAAATAAGCGGCTGCTCGATGGACTGGCTTCGATTTGGGCAGGGGCCTAAGGTGCGGGTGGAATATAAGAGGGCGGAATCCGGGCATAAAGACCAGCTGGCCAGTCAGGAATCGGCATATAAACTTCAGGTCAGCTGGAAGCCGCGGTCTGCGGATGCGTTTCAGCAGGATGAGGATATTTCCGGATTCGGGAATGCCGTGGAAATGCTGGCCAGGATTTACGGCGCCGAAGACAAACTGCTGATCAGCACAATTAACGCCAATTTGCGTGCCTTTTGCGAGGCGATTGACCACAAACATCGGGACCTAAACTCAACCAGAGAGCTGGTCGACCTAAAAAAACGTCTGATGGCAATTGAAAAAAAACTTCAGGGCACCGGGACCAAATGACATAGTGTTGTGCCCCGTATGTCTTTCACAAAACGCGGTCTTTTTTTAGGTATCAGGCAGCTGGCTTATGGCTTCTTGCTGCTGGCCGAGCCGGAGACAAGCAGCCAGAAACCAGTGACAAGAGACCAGCGGCCAGTGGCCAGCGACCAGAAACCTATTTAATATCCCGTACCCACGTCGCATAAATACCGGGTGATGAGTCCGGAATTTCCAGAGCGCCAACGGTTTTTTTATAGTATTCCGTATCTTCCACAGCGCCGACAATCGCATACCCATATCCTTTTAATTTCATGTCAAGCAAACATGCGGTCATTAATGCCTTTCCTGTGCCCTGGTTGCGATGCGATTTTTCAACGCCAATAGGACCGAAAAATCCCAATGCGGTGGCATCGTAACAGGCGAAACCGATTATGGTTGCTTCCTTAACGGCGATGAAGCAGGTCCGGGGTTTATTGGAGATGGCCGTATCGATTTCGCTGGCCCAGCCGGCGCCGAAGTGATCCGATACCCAATCAATAAGCATGTGTTTCTCGGGGCCGATGGGTTTGCGTATGGTGATTGCGCGTCTTTTCTGCTCTGCCAGAAGGCGCCAGTCATCTTCAATTTCAAATAATTTTAACAACATATCCGGCATCTTACATCCTCCCATCCTGCTATCAGACGAGGAATTCCGAGTTTTCGGTTGACCTGGCTGTAAAAATCGAGATTTGTAGAAGATTAATTGATCAAAAGTAACGGGTCACTTCAGCTGGCTATCTTTGCTGCCGCGTCGATTGAAGCCCGTCGGAGTTGTCTGCCGTTTTTCACGCTCTGACTGGCAGCTTACGCAAAAGCGCACGCCAGGGATTGCTTTGCGACGCGCATCTGGGATAACTGTCTCGCAGTCCTCACAATGGGTTGAGCCCTCGCCATTTGGCAGCCGACGCCTGGCCAGCTTTACGCCGTCTTCCACACGGGCGTCTATTTGATCCTGCACCCCCCCATCACGAGTCCAACCACCCGCCATAATTAGCTCCCACTCTAAAATATTCCGTCTTCATCTTAGGATACAACACATAAGCCGCTTCATAGTCACAGACTACCTGACATCGTTTCCGAAACATCCGGCAGTATAATGCATATGCAAATCCGCACTATTTTGCAAGGGCCGAAATTGCAGGTTACTTTAGGCTGGAAATTAGAGAGACCAAAAATTTTTTGGGTGTGCTGATGAAAGGTGCAAAATTTGGCTATGTTGGTTTGATAGCCATATATACAGCAGGATAGTAATAGATTGGAGCAACCGGTTGTCAGGCAGCTAACACCGAACGGCAAACGATGAAGCATGCCTATCGAAACGCGCGGAACAGCGCCCATGCTGAGAGAATTGCCAACACCGGCCAAATTGCGAGAAGGTCGACCCGGATGTTCGCCTCTGGAGTCTTGATCTGAACCAGCCACTCCCATGCCGCATAAAGTCCCCAGGCGGTGGACGCGATGGGCAGCGCACGTGGATGGCGCCCAATGCCGGGCGCTTTGAACCGCAGCGCGAGATATCCAGCGAGAAAAAAAACGGCCAAAGCAATGATGTTCAGCGGCTTGCCGGCGAATAGCGACGTGAGGAGTTCCATGTTATGTTCCCTGGTGAATTGAGTTTCAGCCGCCAAGGACGACAGCGTCCGGAATTTCGTAGCGTTCGTCGCCGATACGGATGATGTGCAAGTCGTTTTCCCTGGTCGCGCGGAATTCGGGGTAGCCGTCTGCCTCGCTGGTGTCGGCGCCGATAGGATTACCCATGCGGAAGAAGATTGCGCGGGTGCGGCCATCAGGTTTCTTGATTACGACCGTGGCGTAGCCTCCGCCGGCACGGGCGACACCAAATTCGCATTCCGTCATGGGCTGGCCGGGGTACTGAGCACAGGGTATCTGTCCCGTTGCATCGAAATCGCCCCGACCTGCGCGCAGCGCCGAATCGTCGGGACCGGTTGCGACACTCCCGTCGGGCGATACCGCAGGCTTCAGAAACTCTGCGGCTACATAGCCGCGCGGACCTCCACCCAGCTGCTGGACATCACACCAGATCCGGCCTTGAGCGCGCTGGCATCCCAGGTTATCGAGAATCGTGCCGGAGGCATAGCCGGCGACGATTCTTGCCGTGATAGACGGCTGCTCCCGGAGATTCAGCGTGCGGGAGACGCCGCTGACTTGCCAGTTGCGGGGACCGCCATCCTCAGGGGCAGCAGGCACGCTTGCCGCAGAGGACTTGTCTATGTCCGGTTCCCAGGCATAGATGCCGCCATCGGCCATGAGGCTCAGATAAAGCTTGCCTTCCTTTAAAAGATAACCGCGGATATATTTGGCCTGCGCCAAAACGCGCTCGTCCAGATTCGGTGGCGGGCACAAAGCGCGGGTGGCTGCCAGTGAGCCGAATTCGAAACGACCGCTCAAACCGTCGTCGCTGGGCTCGAAAGTCCAGGTGCCGCTGGCGCTATTGCAGTCGAGGCGCATGTTGACCGTACCGTCACCGTTCAGACGCATGGTGAAAAGGGACGGGTCTTTCGGTTTGACTGTGCCGATCGCGTCGTCCATCGACTGAATTTCCACCAGCCGCCATTTCGTCCCGGCGAGCGGGTTGCGGGTGGCGACCGGGGTCCCGGCACCCGCATAGGCCCCGGGCACCGATGCAGCATATTCAGTTTTTGCGGATGCGGTATTTGTCATTTTGGGCATTTCATCGCCCGGCAGGATTTCAACGGACAGCAAAATCGTACCGGCGGTTAAAACGCTGACCAAAAAGCAAATGTGTGGATTCATCTGTCTTTCTCCTAACAACCGGATTAACCATTTTTTCCTGTTCATTCGCGAGCGCGGGATTTCAGCCTCTCCACCAATCCGTTCCAAAGATAAATGGAATAAAGCACAGGGACGTGGTCTTGGATCGAACCTGGAATATACAGAGCTGAATCCGATTTTCGGATTTCCCCGCCGTTTCCAGAAGCATTCGAGTCCGCATAGCAGGATGCATCATCGGCTTCTTCTGTAGTGCGGTGCCTGGCGTGAATTCTGCCCTTTTGATCAATAAATATGGGCTCCCCGACATGGCGGCAGGGGCCTTTCGGCGGGATGTCGGCAACGATGTCCCTGCCATTGACCACCCGGAAAGCGTTCAGTCCAAATCTTTGTTGAAATTCCTCATCTCCCACTCTGGGCGAGCCGAAGGTGTATAGCCCTTGAACATTCGGCAAACGGTCGGCCGCCAGAGTCGCAAGAGCCGCACCCAGGCTGTGGCCGGTCACCCATATCAGAACACCTTGATCTTGGAGACGTTTAACTTCCGGCTGCATGTCGTCCCAGATGCTGTCCAAAGCTGCCATGAAACCCGTGTGAACCTTTCCGCCCCGGATCCAATCGGACAGCCGGATATCGATATCGGTCAAAAAATCGGCAATCATCTGACGCGGATCAAAGCGATCGTCTTGATTCCAGGTTTCACTGCCGCGGAAAACAACGATGGCGAACCGGCTGTTGCTGGCAATGAAGCACTGAGTACCGGATCGATTGAAGAAGATGATGCGTTCCAGGCCGGCCTCTCTGAATCTCGGCCTTACATAGGCTTCGTCCGCTGGGAGTGACGCTTCGGCATCAAGCCAGAGCATTTTAATAAAATATTTAGGCCCTTTTGGATGAGCGGATATCGTTTGCGAAAAGCAAGCCCGTTTCGATTAGGCAGCATTATCACCCAACAATTCAGGTCAAATTGGAAAATTTTTGCGATTAATCAGCAAGGCTGTGAAATCCTCATCACCTGATGGTGCGAACCAAATTCAATCTACATGTGGCCTTTATCTACGCTAATATTAATTTCAATGCTGTCAAGGTTTGCGACTCCCTGTTTTGGCAACGATGGCGGTCTCAACCGTAATTTAAATAAAAAGTTTGCGGTATCGGATTTTATTCACCACCGGCTGATATTTGGTTTTTGGCAAGATATCTGGGGCTTCGGTTTGATCAAATCAGATTTGATTAAATTAGATGTAGTACGGTCAGCTTTCTCCTAAAAATAAGAGAACCTTTTTTAATGTGCTTCACTCATTTAATATTTCCTTGAGTTTTGTATCTGGATATGAAAAAAATGTCCCGGGAATCGGTGCTTCGCCGGACTTTCGCTTTATGGCGACCTTCATTCAGTATTCTTCCTCGATACAAGGATTTCAAATTGTATTATGCAATTCCGGATTTCAATGATATCAAAATATATTTTGTCTAATATTCCAGGATTTGAAAGATTATTCTACCGCAGCGCTGTGCTCTGGGTCATTTTTTGTGGCACTTTGATCGCGTTATCCGGATGCGCCCCAAAGCCGCTGACCCAAAATTCTGCCGCCACACCGCCGATGATTCTCATTCCCGCCTCCAGGGCCGGTGTCATTGATGGCCGCGCTCGTTTTCGAGAGATCTATTGCGCTATCACAGACAAAAGGGCAAGGAATTGCCAGATTATCGACCTTGCAGTGAAGCGCTGGTCAGGTTGGAGAATGAGGGATTGCCCACAGGCATCCCGGTACACCTGGGCTTCAGCAGCAATCCGCTAACCGTCATGATGGTCTTTGGGGTCGGGTGGGAATGTGTCAAAAACTATGTTGATCCTCAGATGGCCGAGGCAACCCATCTCTCCAAATTCGGTCACCAGGTCAGCTTTATTGAGGTCGAAACCCTCTCCAGCAGCGCTCGCAACGCAGGTCTGATTCGAGAGGCCGTCATGGCTGAATCCGATCCCGAGGCAGGCAGACGTCTAGTGCTCTTGGGTTACTCGAAGGGCACCCCGGATATTCTTGAGGCAATCTCCGCCTTTCCGGATTTGCAGAAAAGAGTTGCAGCAGTGGTGAGTGTCGCCGGTGCGGTCGGTGGATCTCCCTGCGGCCTTAGCCCCAAATTAATATGGTTAGATGAATTTTTCAACGAGCGTCGGTTTGATACGCGCTGCATGCAAACCGGGCTATTGCAGCAGGTCAACCTCCCTGAGATATTGCTTTGCGCCGGGGTGAAGCGGCGCGCTAAGCCCTTTGAGCATGTCTTCCTTTGTCAAGCCCCCTAAAGCCGGATGTTGTTTTTTAAATTCCGCGAAATGATCAAACACCTCTTTGGTGATGGTGTAAACTATGTGATCCGGTATTTTTGAAATGGTGCTCAGGGTGGCAATAACACCGAATGTTTTCACGTCTACCGAATTATCCGCACCCGGATAAAATTGGGCGACCGGAACTGTTGTTTTGGTGTAATAGTTTTTATCAGCGACCATTTGGTCGATGCCGGGGCCGTTAATCGAAATGAAACGGACCTTGCGCGTGCCGGTAGTTGCATTTCGGAGGGTCTCGCTCGGATGCCCCACGGTGCAAAAAAACGCGTCGATGCGGTTGTCCTGGAGCAGAATCGGTGCCTCGGAGGCTTTTGATCTTCCTGCATCGATATCATTTTTCGGGCTGAGACCTGCTGCTTGTAGAGCGTCGATGGCATTCTGGTACTGGCCGGAGCCCGGGTTACCGAGATTGACTTTTTTCCCTATAAGATCCGTTATGGCATTTATGTCGGCGTCAACTGCGGCCACCAGGCACACCGATTCATGGTGAATACTGAATACGGCGCGCAGTTCCTTCTGGGGGCCTTTTTTTGCCCACTCGGTTAGCCCGTTGACGGCCTGATATTGAATGTCGGATTGCGCCATGCCGAATTCCAGATATCCGGCCATGATCGCATTGATGTTGAAAACCGAGCCGCGGGTAGATTCGACTGTCGCCCGGATTCTGGATTGGCTGCGCTTCTTGTTGACCATCTTTGCGATTGCCAATCCGGTTGGAAAATAGACGCCGGTGAAATCGCCGGATCCAATGGTGACAAATGCGGTTTCAGCCAGAAGGATAGCCGGAGCGGCATTGAACATTAATCCGGTGACAAAACAAACAATTACGGGAATGATCATCTTTTTCTTCATTGGAACCTCTTGTATGGCCCAGTCGCTTGCCATCATGTTGCAAGCCAAATTTTACTTTACCCCTGATAAAGGTCGGTGTTTACTTACTAGTCCGATATTTGAAACGTTTGGGGATGTTCCCAGTCGAGTCCTTCGATCTGATTCATGGAAATGGGCCCTTTATTGAGAATCATCACTACGCGTAATCCATCGGTAAAGTATGGATCGCCGGTCAAATTCTGCCTCGGTCTGTAAGGCGTTGCCCGGCCCACTCCTTTAACGAATCCGACTTGGGCAAGGGTTTGAGAGAACAGCAAATCCTCGATGATGGCATGGCGTGCTTCATCGATATCCGGATCAATTTTATGGGTGACCGGCGGCCAGGTTTTTGTGGTAAAACGGACACCAATGTCGCGGCTGACCTGACCGACAAAGATCGGATTGCCCTTAAACCGCATCCGACTGTACCACAAGCGCAAGTGGTTTCTTTCGTGGATACTGTGACGCGGTTTCTGGCGCGCCAAATCCTGGTGGCGACCGTATAGATACAATGAGCTTACGGGCGAATATCGATAGCGCTTACCGAAAAGAAAAGACTTTATGGTCTTCCACACGGCTGTCGAGTAGGTCTCTTCCGCCGGAAGCCATCCCCGGCGGGAGAAAGTGGCCGCAACATCAAGAAAATCCCCGATGATCACCAGGTTGACCGGATCGCCTAAATCCGTTCCATCCTCATTGGTCGTGCAGCATGGCAATTTTTCGAGAGCCGTTCTCAATTCAGCCTCATCCAATTCTACAATCTCTTCCTTTGAATAGAGGCTGTCGAAATCCACCATTTGATAGTCGACCCGTATGCCGGGAATTTGAACGAAGAATGTAAAAAATTTAATCTGCTTACTGGCAATCAGGTCGATTTGCACCACCTTTTCGCCTTCATCAAGATTTGTAAAAATAAAGCCAGAAACCGCCGTGTGAGGCAAAATGGGATTTCTGAAATTCATCGATCTGAAATAGTTTGCCATCTTGTTTTGGTCTGATCGACTGAGGCCGCCGTGGACGGCAAAAGCCGTCTCATTGGGCGAAAAGTAGTTCGGATCGGTTGCAGCTGAAATAAGGTAATAGACTCGATCGCTGTGGTTTTCCACTTTTACCCAGATCGGTTGGATCTCTCTCAAAGATAAATTTGCACTGAACAGCGCCTTATTTTCTTCCGCGCTCGGAACGGCAACCGTTACGCGAACATCATCATCATGTTTTGATTGGGCGCGATCTCGGAATCCAACTTCGTTCATTGATCGGGGATCAAAAGAGGACGAAACCGGCGCAGTCGCACAGCCGATGATCAGGCTCATCAGCGTAATCGTTCCGAGTAACCACAGCGAATTTATTTTACCGATCCGCTGAAAGCAGTTTCTTGCTTCAGGAATGATTCTACAGCACCGCATTTTAGATTACCCTCATCGTGTCGGGTTTTTGGAACCTCTGTTTTCGGACCAAGCCATGGGTCTGTGTTATAATCTTCCTCCAAACCCGTTTTGGACTGTCAAAAAGGTGGGTCGGAGATACTAAACTACTATTTATTTCATCGCTTTTCAATAAATTGATTTTTTGCGATTTGTAGCAGCATGCCATCGATTTGTGGATGCTTCCGTTCATTGTGGGCTGCGCTGGACCAATGTTTCGCAGGGTTCGCAGCATGCCTCTTTCAGTCCGCCGTGCTTGCTTTTTTATGAAAAAGCCTCAAATTTTTTAACGGGTCCGCAGGAGGCATTCTTGTCGCAATTTGCCTGATATCATTTTCAGCCTTTTTATAACCGTTAATGATCGGCAAAACGCATTACATGGATAGAATTTTGATAAATAAATCACAGTAAGGAATCGACTGGCCTAGAAAATTTTGATCAATCCAGGTATCCTCAGTACACATTACTCGTTCAAGTATCATAACGATATAATGCTTCAGCTAAGGTAATCAATTTTGGCTTACCTAAAATGAGTTATGTCGCGCCTTAAAGTGAAATTAAGAGGGACTGAAAATTTGTTAGATAGGCTGACGCATTATTAGATTTCTGAATTTTGCAGAATCATGTTAAAGCGGAGGAATCTAAGGCTGATTTTTCAGGATATCGACTCTGCTGGCCCCGCTGTTGGCCACCGCCAGGTCCAGATCATCATCGCCATCCCAATCACCGGCTGCCAGCCCCCTGGCATTGGTCTGGCCCGCAATCGTATTGTCAGGCTCGAAGTCGCCGGTGCCGTCATTTACCAATATATCGACTCTGCTGGCCCCGTCGTTGGCCACCGCGAGATCCAGATCGCGGTCGCCGTCCCAATCGCCTGAAGCCAACGCCTGGGCATTGGTCCGGTTCGCAATCGTATCGGCAATCGTGAAATCCCCCGTGCCGTCATTTTCCAGGATATCCACCCGACTGGCGCCATTGTTGGCCACCGCCAGGTCCAGATCCCCATCATTATCCCAATCACCCGCGGTCAGGTCCTGGGCATTGGTCTGGCCGGCAATCACATCGGTAATCGTGAAGTCGCCGTTTCCGTCATTAATCAGGATATCCACCCGGCTGGCCCCGCTGTTGGCCCCCGGCTGGCCCCGCTGTTGGCCACCGCCAGGTCCAGATCCCCATCATTATCCCAATCGCCCGAAGCCAATCCCTGGGCGTTGGTCTGGTTCGCAATCGTGTCTTCAGGCTCGAAGTCGCCGTTTCCGTCATTAATCAGGATATCCACCCGGCTGGCCCCGCTGTTGGCCACCGCCAGGTCCGGATCCCCATCCCCATCCCAATCGCCTGCAGTCACATCCTGGGCATTGGTCTGACCCGCAATCGTATCGTCAGGCCCGAAGTCGCCGTTTCCGTCATTAATCAGGATATCCACCCGGCTGGCCCCGCTGTTGGCCACCGCCAGGTCCGGATCCCCATCCCTATCCCAGTCGCCCGTGGCCAGTGCCCTGGCATTGGTCTGGCCGGCAATCACATCGGTAATCGTGAAGTCGCCGTTTCCGTCATTAATCAGGATATCCACCCGGCTGGCCCCGCTGTTGGCCCCCGGGCGTTGGTCTGGCCATCAACCGTATCGGCAATCCCAAAGTCGCCTGTGCCGGCTAAAGTTTCTGCCCGGAAACGGTAAACAACCGGTGATTCCAGAGATTGACCCTGCGTTGATGTAATCGAGTCGGTCAAAATAACCTCTATTTCTTCGCCGATTTTGAAGCGATCATCGGGATCGAATCGCAGCGTATCCGATCCACCACCGCTATAAATGCCGGTCAGTTTGCCGGTCTGAGATCCATATACCACAAACGTGGTGTCCGAAACTGAGCGCATGTCCTCATCAAAGAAAGCCAGAATGGCTGCTCCTGCCAGAACCGAGCTGTCATTGGCGGCAGGGTCAACCCTCTCAAGTTCCGGTGGGTTTTTATCTGCGCCGCCATTCGAAGAACCGCCTGAACCGCTGCCACAGGCGAGCAGACTTAATATAGACAGCAAAACCACTATTTTTAACGTGATGTTCTTATCCATAATAAATCCCTAAAAGTAGGAGGTTAAAAAGGCGGTGTCATTTGAGATCAATCTCACATTAGTTTGACTGAATTGAAATGTCAAATTCGACCAAAACGCGCAATCCAGAGGAGTCCAATCATTTGACAATTCTCACAATGACAATGGCAGCGTTATCGGACCAATTGATTGGATTTCGATAGCAGCTCCGGCAAGGGACCCTGCCAGATATGGAAGCTTTCGGTTTTCCAGACCATTGCGGGCACCGAGGGGGCGCCGGAATTGCGCATAAACATGGCGTGCTGAGTCCGGTGGCAGAGGGCTGCTTTTACCTTTAAATCGAGCCAGGGGGTGATGTCGTTGATGATATCGGCGCGATCATCTTGGTTTAATATGCGCTCGCGCTCTGGGGGCGTGTACCAGGCACACCAGCTCAGAAGGGCTAAATGTGGATTGCCGTTAGATAAGGCCAGACGCGTGGCCTGGTGGGTGTAGATATGCTGGGGGTGACCGTATTCGCCGTTGGAGCCGTGGGTGATGACAAGATCCGGCCGGATTCTTTTGATATAATTGCCGATGGCCTCCGCAAAATCCTTCAGGGGCACATCAATCCGGCGGGCAATGCCGTTAATTTCCATGTAAGGGTCAATGTAAGGCAGAAAGAAGATATCATGGGCACCGAGCGCCTGTGCCGCCCGGCGGACCTCCTGCTCACGAAATGCGGCCAGGTTCTCGCGGGTGGTTAAAGGCGGCTCTCCGACTTCGCCTCCCTGACCCCGGGTCGTCTCCAGAATAAAAACCTGGTGTCCCTCTTGCGCACACATCGCCAGCGTCCCGCCGGCGAAGAGGGTTTCATCGTCCGGGTGTGCTGATATTGCTAAAATAGATGCCATAATAACATTATAAAGTAATCCAAGAATAAATAAAATCAATGGCATCAAGGCGAAGTGCCGAGGATAATTTCGGGTTCGTCCGGCGACGAAACTTCGAGAAGCGAAATGAGGTGGAAATCGGAGGTTAATAGATTGTGGAAACTTAGACGCCTTTTTAAGATGGTTTTTAGGTAACGATCATTAACAGGAGGTATAGTGCAAATAACCCCAGGGCGCCATATACCAATAATTTAATTTTCTTCTTGTAATCTATCACATATTTGTCTTTCAGGTTATCTGCCGAAAAAAGAAAACCCATGAACTCCACCGGATTTATGGGGTGAAAAGGAAAGTTTTCAGCAGAAATCCCAAAGAAGCTGTTAAAGGACATTTGCCTGTATTTTGCGGGATGATTTTTTTTCAGAAATTCAAAAAAATCAATTGCCAGATATATTCCGGCAAGTCCGACTGCCAGTGGAAGTAGCACATAAAAAACAAAAGAAAAGAAGCCTGCCATGATGCCCCGTCGATTTGTTAAAGGTTAGCAGATCGCTGCCATCAGATGTACACGCCAACACATAACAATTCTATAATCAATTGATGAAATATACAAGCAGAGTTTGAGCCGCGGCCCTGTGAGATAAAGCGTTCCGGTAAAAGAGCGGGTTTGTGGTATGGTCTGAAACCGGCTCAGCACCATAGGCAAAAAGAATGAGATACGTTTGAAAAATCTGGTAAAGCCGTGCATTTTTCTTGACATCGCCTGGATTATTCAATTTAAATCTACAGACCATCTTAAAAATAGATGCTTTCATAAAATCGCATCATTCTGTAATGACATCAGCTTCCCTCGGAGGTCATACCATCGTATTTCTCCAGGAAAATGAAAACGGTATTACGCATATAATTATCAAAGGCCGCCTGGATGCGGAGACGGCCCCGGAAGCGGATAGTTTTATCAAAGACGCAGTTGCAAAGGAAAACGTCCGACTGCTTTTTGATCTATGTGACCTTGAATATATCAGCAGCGCCGGTTTGCGATTAATTTTGCAGACGGCCAAAGCCGTTTACGAAAAGAGGGGGCAAATCGTATTGTGCTGCTCCAATGAAATGGTACGGGAGGTTTTGACCTCCAGCCGGCTTCCGATTGCCGATTCCGTTGCTGCCGGGATAAAGGCGTTCTCATAAGATCTTGATTCATTAGAAATTTTGTTCAGCAATCATAAAGGGCAGAGCCATGGGCATCAAAGATACGTACAGGCTGATCGTTTTTATCCTTATTTTTATCTTCGGATGTGCGGGCACTCCTCAGAAATCCGTGAACTTTAAGAGCCATTCTAATGATGAGCAAAAGGTGATCATTCAAAAAATAAAAGATAACATGGCAGACTACCACATTTATGACTGTCGAGCGCTTGCGGTCTTTGATCCCAAAAATGACGATAAAACAATAGAAATGGGTGACAAAAGCTGCCGGCCGTTTGTTCGGCAAACCAGGCATGATTTTGTCCAAATACATGAAGCCACCGGAATCCGATCCATAGCGGGGCCCGACGATCAGGTGTTCGGGTTTATTACCTGGGCTTTACAGCGAGTTTATGTTAATGCCGAGTTGGTGGATGCCAGGGCGATGCGGATATCGATGACACGCAAACCGGGCGGTGCTCCCGGGCGTTGATGAATAAATTGTCGTTTAACGAAGCAGTAAAGGACAACTTGAAAAAGGAGGCATTTATGGAAATATGCAAGACGATCGATAACATATCCTGGCGCCCGCATCCGGTTGCCGAGGGTGTAACCATTAAGCCCCTGGCAACCAAAAGTGATGATAACCTGGATGTGACCTGTTTATTATTGCGTGTCCCGCCTGGAAAAGAAATACCCGAACATACGCATGGGGAACAGGTCGATATTGTGTACCCGCTGGAGGGGGAGGCAGAAATGTACGTCGATGGAGCCGGAACATTTCCGCTAAAACCCGGCATTGTTGTCGTCGTACCCACCGGTGCAAAACACGGAATTTCGAACGTGACGGAAGAATTGTTAATTTACGATGTCTTCCAGCCGGCTACGATATAACGTGAGATGCTGGGGACTGTGCAGATTAAATGGACGGACGGCTTCTTCTGGTTAGACTCCGTGCAACATCATCCCTTTTGTTTTACGGGCTGCGTATGATTTCTTAGTGTTGGCTCTATTCCATCTGCGATTGCATTATTTCAGTGAACGAACGCTGTCGATATCCGGTGGGCACATCGAACTCTTTATCCGGGATATCTGCTTTCTCCATTTCAACCACATCGGTTTCGGTTTCAGGATCTCCGGAAGCGTACCTTACACTTTTTAGTTGAAATCCAGTTTCCCACAGTTTTTGGTATTCGGCCGATCTTTCCGGTGTAAACTCCATTTCCATGCCGGCAATGCAGGAATTGAATTTTTGTAACATCGGAACCAGGGGCTTGTAAGCCTTCATCAAGGAGGCATCGGTGGTCAGCCAAACTTCTTCAAACAGCTCACCGTCCATCATCACATTGTACTTCATTGTTTTTAAACCCGCGATGGTCTCCCCCTTGCCGTCTTTAATAACATCCACTTTGTGACCGGCGGACTGACCACCTTTTGCCATCATCTGTTCCATCATCTGACGCTGCGCTTCCGGCATGCTTTTCATCATTTGCTCGAACATGGCAGTTGACCCTTGGCAATATTCATCGACCGTACCCCGCCAGTAAATATTCTGGGTGTCATGGATAAAGATCATTTCCCTTGTGGGTGCGATGAATATCCAACTGACTCCTTCAGATGTTCCTTTAAGTTTACCGTTGGAAATCAACGTTTTATCCCCATTTTGATCAATCATAACCCAGCCGGCGTGAGCCGTCACAACCACACACAACATCGTCGCCACAACCATTAGCAGAGACCATCTTTTCAATATCATCACCTACCTCCTTCTGTACCATTTGATAATTAGCACTTCAGAAAATATGTCAAGTATATCGGCATCCAAAAATTTTGCCGGGTATGTGTTGTTTTATATTCAAAAAATTAACAACATTCCACTTTGCCAGAAAAGCGCAATTGATCAACTACGTCCCTACTGACCAACAAGTTATTTTTCTTGACAGTAAGCTGTATTTCAAAATATTAAATTGTTACCGAACGCTGCTCTGAATTGCAGCCTCACACCTCAAGTTCATTTTTACTTTTCGATGATTTTGTTGTTCGACTGCTGAGCGACCCTTCAGATTCAATTTGCCTTCCGCCTCAAAAGCAGATGCCTGTTCCGGTTATCGTTTTATTCTATTAATTTGAGCGAACCTCAAAATGGAGGAACCGCTCCGTCTTTCCTACTTTGCGGTGATTTATTGTCGAAAGTAAAATGGCGATTCGCTTAAGAGCAATTGAAAAAGTCGAATACTTTTAACTCCTGGTCTTTTGGGCATAAAGTCATTCGTAAATCCTTAATTGCGGGAACACATTTGCCCTTTGAGGGGAAGGAGGTTAGATCCGATGCCACAAAAGAAAAATAGACCATCAGAAGAGAAAAAGATGAAACGTATTTCCAGACGCAATTTCATCAAAAGCGTCGCCGGTGGGGTATTTGCAGCGGGACTAGGAACCCATATCATGGTCCCAATGGTCCGTGCGGAAAGAAAAAAGCTCAAAATCCTTCAATGGTCGCACTTTGTTCCCTCTTTTGACAGGTGGCTCCATGAAACATATGTCAAAGAGTGGGGAAAGAAAAACGACACCGAGGTCATCGTCGACCATGTCTCCATTCTGGAACTGCTCGAAAGACCTACCGCTGAGGTCGCCGCCCGGAAGGGCCATGATCTGGTCATGTTCATCCGGCCGCCTGCGGCGTTCGAAGAACATGTGGTTGATCTCCACGATATTTGCCAGAGCTGTGAAAAATTATACGGCAATATGATCCCGCTGGCGCACCGGAGCACTTACAATCCCAGAACCAGAAAATATTTTGGTTTCACCGAAAGCTATGCGCCGGATCCGATCAACTTTCGCAAGGATCTCTGGGATGGTGTAGGTGTATTTCCCGATACCTGGGAGGATATACGCCTCGGCGGCGCGAAGATCAAAAAAAAGTATAACACTCCCGTAGGTATCGGACTCTCCCCGAGAGACGACGACTCTGAAATGGCCCTGCGGGCGATTCTGTACTCTTATGGGGGCTCCGTTCAGGATGAAGAAGGCAACGTGGTCATCAACTCAAAGCAGACCTTAGAAGCCGTCAAATTCGTCCGGGCGCTTTTCAATGAAGCGATGACACCTGAGGTGCTAAACTGGAATCCTTCCTCTAACAATAGATTCATGCTTGATGGCAAAGGCTCTCTGGCCGTGAACGCGATCTCCATCACGCGCACCGCTGAGAAGGAGGATCCGGAGACTTCCAAAAAGATCTGGCTGGCCAGATCACCGGCAGGCCCCGCCCAACGTATCGGGCTGGAACACGTCATGTGCGTTTACGTGATATGGAAGTTTGCCGAGAACATCGAGGGTGCTAAGAAATTTTTGGTGGATTATATCGGTAACTTCAGAAAGGTGTTTCTTGCCAGCGAGTTTTACAATTTCCCCAGCTTCCCGGATACCGTGCCCGATCTGAAAAAACTCATCGCCGACGACCCCAAGGCAGACCCGCCGGATAAGTACAAGGTCCTGGGGGATGTTCAGGAGTGGGCGACCAACCTTGGCTACCCGGGTTACGCCAACGCTGCCATCGATGAAATCGCCGGAACGGGTGTCATCACCGCAATGTTCCAGAAAGCTGCCACAGGTGAGGCCAGCGCTGAAGAGGCCATCAAAGAAGCCGAGGCAGCGTGTAAGCGTATTTTTGCCACCTGGAAGGAAAGGGGGCTAGTTTAGTTACGGTTAGTTTGTTTTGCGCAGAGCGTCGTAAGGCGTCTCCAGCATACCTGCTTTGCGTAAACCTAAGATTTTTGTACTTAAACAGCGAACCTCTCCTTACCAGCGCAATGGTGACAATCGCCGGCAGGACATTTTGCAGTTTGGCGATCGTGGCGGCAGCTTCTTTCTTGCGGCCCAGGTGTGCCTGTGCAGCAGTTAGCGGGATCAGAGGGACATAGTTTTCGGGATTGAGCTTAAGGGCCTTTTCAAAAAAAGTCACCGCTTCTTCATACCGGTCCAAATGGAAGTGCGCCAATCCGAGAATAAACAAATAATAGTCCGGATAATGTGGGTCAAGCCGCATCGCCTTTTCGACAAAGCCAAGGGCCTTCTGCGGTCTGCCGGCATAAATCAAAGCGTAAGCGATGGCGAGATAGCTGTTGGCATCATTGGGATCAAGGGCTAAGGCGCGCTGGGCTTGCGCAATAGCCGTTTCGTGCTGCTGCCGATCAACATGCAATCTAGAAGCGGCCTGATGGGCAAGGGCCGATGGGGTGTGCATGGCCATTTCCAGATATTTTTCGGCCCGATTGTGGGCTTCCACCCATGAGACGCCCAGATTATATGTCCATAAATTATGGGCGCTTTCCCAGTAGGTCAGGGACAGGGCGGCATAGGCCTGTCCGTAATTCGGATCCAGCGCAACCGCCTTCTCGAAACACGAAACCGCCTCAGCATAATCGCCGGGTGTGCGCCGGACGTAATGTGCCCGGCCTTGCAGAAACGTATCATAAGCTGAGGTGTTGTCGGTATATTTGCGCGCGACCTGCGCCTTTTCATCCGATGTCAATTTCACCGACAGGGCGGCCACAATTTCCCCTGTGATCCGATCCTGTAAGGCAAAGACGTCACCAAAATAACCGTCATAGCGCTCCGCCCAGAGGTGATGGCCGGTGGTGGCGTCGATGAGCTGGGCGTTGATGCGGACCTGGTCCCCGGCGCGGCGCACGCTGCCTTCGAGGATATAGCGGACGCCGAGTTCCCGGGCAACCTGCTGCACCTTCACCGGCTTGCCCTTGTATGTGAAGACGGAGTTGCGGGCAATCACAAACAATCCGGAAACTTTGGAAAGGTCGGTGATGAGATCGTCCGTCATGCCATCGCTGAAATACTCCTGTTCGCGGTCGCCGCCCATATTGTCAAAGGGTAATACCGCAACCGATGGCTTATCGGGCAACTCGAGCGTCGGCTTTTGCCTGTCCGCGATTTCAGTCTGGGGCGCTTCCGGACGCCGGCTAAAATGCCAAATGGAAACGCCGCCGGCTATCAAAATAAGAATAACGCCTGTACCGATGGCGATATTACGCCATATTTTTCCCACAGCCTTTTTTGCTTCGATAACTCTATAAGCCGCCGCCCCGGGATGAGAAAGAACCCTGTAGGCGCGCACCGGCTTGGAGATATTCTTAACCTCCTGTTCCCCTAAAAAATCATATGTTAAATTTAACTTATTCTCGACGTGGTCATAAACTCTTCCGGAAATGCAAATCCCCCCTGGGTCAGACAGGCCTTCTACCCGCGCGGCGATATTTACCCCATCACCATAGATTCGGTTTTTCTCTTCAATCACATCCCCGACATTAACACCGATGCGAAATTCCATTTTTCTCTCATAGGGCAATTCGGTGTTATGTTCCGCAAGCTCTCGCTGAACCTCTACGGCACAGTTTACCGCATCCACCGCACTGGTAAATTCAGCCAGGAGATTGTCGCCGGTTGTGTCCACAACTCGGCCGCGGTATTGTTGGATGAGTTTTGTCATTAGATTACGGTAAAGATTTAAAGTGCGAACCGTCGCTTCTTCATCATCGTCCATAAGGCGACTGTATCCCGCCACATCGGCACTAAAAATTGCGGCAAGTTTACGTTTAAAACCCTCTTCATCCATGGGGTCATGCCCTTTTTTAAGGTTTTAAAACAGGCAATGATTCAAAAATAAATTAGGTGGCAAGGAATGTAAAATCAGATGTCAGCTCTGGCTCGAGTCTGCGAATGGATTGATATGTCAGGTCAGAGATAAGGTGTCGGTCTAATTGTATATTTTTTTATATATCATCAAGTTGCAGGGAGTCAAATCAAATTTCAGGAATTTATTTTACGTTTCGATATTCATAGCGGGACCGAAAATCGGTGGTATTTACGTATACCAGCTCGGGAACCATTTTCCCGTATTTTTCTCTGGGATCACTGACACCGAAGCTGATGGGGCCGTCTTCCATCAGGTTTATTCCGGCCACCTGGGTTTTGCCGGTTGTGGCCCGGGTCCATAAGGTGGCGCCGCTGCCGGTTTCTAAAATCCGGGTTCTGAGGGCCGCCTCGATATACGCTTTGGCCTGCAGGGCTCTGGCATCTGCGAAAACATTAATCTTGGGCTTTATTTCGGAAACCTGCAGGTGACCCAATATGACGGCATCAACATTGTATTTTCGGCCGATTGACTGAATGGTTTCCGGGTTGAGCTGGCTGTGTCCCAGGGCCCGCAATAATTGATCCTGGTCTCCAAGCTCGAGGATCCGGGTGCCCGGTTGGGCGGACTGTATATTTTGAATGAAATTCTGGGTTACATACGGTTTTAGCGTATCTTCTGCATTGGTGGAAAATTCAATCACGCCGATATTGTGATAGCCCTTCAATTCAATTCTGGGCGGGATCAGCACTTTTTCGGTATGCGAGCATGCCAGAAGTATTGCCAGTGCTATCGTCAGGACCAGAATTAAATCAACCCACTGAATATGGCCGGTTTGCGAGGAGCGGCTTAAGTTCAGTATTTTCATATTGTCTCCTTACGGTCACCGATTTCGGGATTTTGCCCCTGGTTTTCTTTTCTTTTAATATCGGCGCTCATCCGGAATTCTTGAGGTGAATTACTAGCGCAATTATAGGTTCAGATTCAAAGGTTGGATAACAGATGACAGAAAACAGAGATCAGAGGATAGAAACGGGGGAAAGAAGACCGAGGACAGAGTAGGGCAGCGCTCCGCCGCTGATAGTATCAAGAGGCCAGGAAACGGGACCGCTGAACCTTTGAACCCTTGAACGCGGAACCGGCTGACCGCTTAACGCTGGATAATTTGATTCGATATGCCTTTGGATTGTAATTCGGACTTTTGTTTTTCGGCGCCCTCTTTCGTGATAAAAGCGCCCACAACCAATTGAAACCTGTTTTCGGCTCTTTTAAGGACATAGGGTGAATAGCCCAGGCCCTTAAGCCGTTGCAGGCTGTCCTTCATCTCGGCTTCGGATGAAAATGTATCGATAAGGTTGGTATACGGGGTTTTCTTAATGACGGCCTCTGAAAGCCGATGCTTCTGTTTTGCCGTGAGGGCTTCCTCGCGTGTCTGGTAATGACCCGCAAATACCCGCAACCACACATCTCCATTTTTGAATTCAACTTTGGCGACATAAGGGCTTAAACCCACCTTTTGATAATCCCGTACGATTTTGCGGGCGCTCTGCGGCAGACGGCAGCTGGACAGCATGATGGAGTATGGATGATGTGATTTTGGTTTCAACGGCGCGGCTTCTGTTTTCTTTGCGGTTGTTTTGGAAGCAACATCCGGCTGAGCGCCCTGCGGTGTCCTTTTTTTTGTTTGTAAATTGCCATCGGGTTGCAGCACCAGGACTTTATCCTTTTTGGTTGCTGCGTCTGCGGATTGCTTCTTTTGATCAACGGACTCCGGTGTTTTCTTTGGTGCCAGATCTTTTAATGCGATCAGCGGGCCGGGAATATCTGCTTCCTGCACTGTTGTTTGGTTACGGGGGGGGATCTTTTTACGGATAATAACCGGTCGGTTTTTGGCCCCGAGGGTGGCGATCTGTGCTCCTTCGGTTCGGGATTTGGATTTTGTGAGGTGTCTCAGCGGGCTGAAATGCCAGACCGCATAAACCGCCAGTATGATGAAAGCCGCGAAAGCAAGCAAGAATACGGTTTTCTTTTTCATTTTCTCATGCCTTTTTATATTTTTCGTTTAGAGAAGGCGGGGCAGGTCAGAGTGCCGGTATTAAATAGACCTTATAGCCTATCGTGGCCCAATTTTCAAGGTTCAAGGGTTCAGAGGTCAGAAGACAGATGTCAGAGGACAGGTAGCATAGTTAAATAGTCGATTGGTTAAATGGTCAATTCGTCATTGGATTCACTCCGTTCTGAACTATTTGACCATTCGACCAATTAACTATTCGACAGAATTAACGGCTGAGTCGCCAAAGGCAGAAAACTTGAACCTCTGAACCTTGTAACCTGAAAGCTTGTTAACGTTTATGGAAGCTATGGGCCAGGGAACACAGTACGGGAACGACAACCAGGGTTAGCAGGGTTGCAAATCCCAGCCCAAAGATCACGGCTACCGCCATGGGGCCCCACCACTGGGAAGACTCACCACCGATGTCGAGGGTCATTTTACGGAAATCAAAGCTTACGCCGGTGGCCATGGGTAGCAGCCCCAGAATGGTCGTGATGGCTGTGAGCATTACCGGTCGGAACCGGACCGACCCGGCCCGCAGCAAAGCTTCGGTTGAGGAAAGGCCCTTGGCCATCAGCTGATTGATGTAGTCAATTAATACAATGGCATTGTTTACCACCACGCCGGCAAGACTGATTACCCCGATACCGGTCATAATAATGCCAAAAGCGGTGCCGGTGATCAGAAGGCCGAAAAATACGCCGATCATGGAAAGCAGGACCGAAACCATTATAATCAGCGGAGTCATAAATGAATTAAACTGGGTTAAGAGGATTATCAAAATAATGGTGATGCATGCAAAAAAGGCTTTGCTTAAGAAGGTCTTGGCTTTGTCCTGCTCTTCCTGCTCGCCGGTGAACCGGTAGGTGTACCCCTTGGGGAAATCGACGCGCTGCGCCAGACGCGCGTCTATATCCCTGATGACGTCATTGGCCAGTCGGTCGGACACGTCTCCGGAAATTGTGACCACCCTTTTTTGATCCAGCCGCATGATTGCACCGATCCCGCTGCCCAGAGAAACCCGGGCCAGACTCGTTAATGGGATCGGTTCTCCCTGGGATCCGGAAACCGTAATGCGTTTGAGACCTTCGATAGATTTGCGATCGCGTTCGGGCAGGCGCGCGATAATATCATATTCATCTTTGCCCTCGCGATACACACCGGCTTTAACACCGTTGATGGCCGCTTTCACCGTATAGGCGATGTTATAGGTGTCCAGTCCCATAAGGGCGGCTTTTTCCTTGTCGACCCGGACCCGGATTTCAGGCTTGCCCTTGACGAAGTTATCCTTCAAATCCACCAGCCCGCGGATATCTTTGATTTCCTTGCGCACCCGGGCGGCGAGGGCACCCAGAACATGGATATCTTCTCCGGAGACTTCGATATTTACAGGAGGACCGGTCGGCGGTCCCTCCTCTTCCTTTTCCACCTGCACTTCGGCTCCATAGACCGCTTTTAAAATTTTGCGGCGGACTTCTTTTATAATTTCGGATGAAGGGCGCGAACGGTCGTGGAAATCTTTAAAGTCCAGCACCACCCGGCTGATATGAGTTCCGGTTCCCCCCCGGGAGAAGGGATCGCCGCCGATCGCCCCGATATTGGAAATCACATAGCGAATGTCTTCATATTCGGAGACAATTTCTTCGATCTGAGCCACCAGCTTATCGGATGTGTCCAAATTGGTCCCCTCCGGTGCTTTGATATTGACATAGGCGCGGCGCGGTTCTGTTTCCGGGAAAAATTCGGTGCCTTTTCCAAAAACAGCAAAAGCCAGAATCGCGCTGATGAACAGCAGCGGGGCGCACACGATCACAACCCAGCGATGGCGCAGGAACCACTTGAGGATGAATAAATAGAGCCGTTTGATGATGGGCTCGGTCGATTCAGGATTTTTAGATGGATTATTGATTTTTACCGTCTGATAACGGGCTGAGAGAACCGGATTGATCACCAGGGCGACAAACAGCGAAGCGCTCAGCGCCATGATCAGTGTCTGGGGCAAATAGCCCATGAACTCACCCATAATGCCCGGCCAGAACAGCATCGGTGAAAAGGCGCCCAGGGTGGTCAGGGTTGAAGTGATCACCGGCCAGGCAACCTGATCGGTTCCAACCCGGGCCGCTTCCTGGCGGGATTCGCCCTGCTGCATGTGCCGGTAAATGTTTTCGACGATGACAATGCCGTTGTCCACCAGCATGCCCAGCGCCAGAATCAGGGAAAACAAAACCACCATGTTCAAAGTGACGTCGAATCCGGTCAGCAGCGAAAATGTAATGAACATGGAATAGGGGATGGCCAGGGCCACAAAGATAGCGGATTGCCCCCCGATGAAGACGAAAATAACCGCCAGCACGAGGATCAGCCCGGAAAGAATATTGTTTTCCAGATCGGCAACCAGAAGGCGGACGTCATTGGACTGGTCGGCGGTCAGGTCAATTTTTAGGGTTTGCGGCACTGTCGGGCGCATGTCGTCAACCACCCGCCTGACCTCATCGGCGATGCGCACGATGTTTTCACCGCTGCGCTTCAGGACCGCAATGGTAACGCTCTTTTCGCGGTTGATCCGGCTGCGGGTCAGGGGGTCTTTGAAGGCGTCACGGATGGTGGCGATGTCCCGCAGGTAAACCGGGTTGCCGTCCCGCACAAAGGCGACGATGGAAAAAATTTCGGAAGGATGCTGGAAGTCCTCCGGGACCCGGACCAGGTATTTGCCCTCACCGATATCCATGCTGCCGCCGGGCATATTCACATTGCTTTGGGTCAACGAACGCACGATACTGGAAAAGGGCACATTGTAGGCGCGCACGCGATCCAGGTTGAATTCCACATGGATTTCGCGTTCCAGTCCGCCGGTTAAGCGGGCCTCCAGAACGCCGGGTATGGATTCAAGCCGATCCTGTATATCTTCGGCCAGATTCTGCAGGCGGCGCAGGCTTAAAGGTCCCGACAGGACGACCCGGATAATGGGCATGTCGGAAAAATTGACTTCCTTGATTACAGGATCATCCTCCAGCTCGGCCGGCAAATCGCCTTCGGCCTGGTCCACCTTATCGCGAACCTTTTGCAAGGCATCATCCAGGTCGACCTTGGGCAGAAACTTGATTGCTACGGTGGAGAGACCCTCGGCCGAGGTGGAGCGGATTTCCTCAACGTCATCAATACCTTTGAGCTTACGCTCGATGGGAATGGTGATTAACTCCTCTATGTCCTCGGGTGAAACGCCCTCATAGGTGGTGGTGACGAATACATAGGGGATGGTGATATCCGGAAAGGATTCCCGCGGCAGGGTGGCGTAACAGTAAAGCCCGGCAATTACAATTAAAACCAGCAGCGCCAGGACGGTTGCCTGCCTTTTGAGGGCGAATTGGTTGATAATCATTGCACGCTAACCTTCATTCCGTCTTCGACTTCGGTGTGCCCTTTGACAATCAGGCGGTCGCCGGGCTTCAGGCCGCCGGTAATCTGCACCCGATCGCCCTCGATTACGCCGATTGAAACGGTTCGGGATTGCGCCAGGCCGTTTTCTTCGACAAAAAGCAACCGCTCTCCGCCTTTGTCCACCAGTGCGAAAAGCGGCGCCACCAGCGCATCGGCAATCACCTGTCGCACAAAGGCCACCCGGCCAATCATGCCCGGCCGGATGTCCCCAAGGGGATTATCAATCAGCGTGCGAACCAAAAAAGTTTTGGTGGCCGGATCGGCTTTAAAGGCCACAAAATCAACCTGGCCGATTAAATCGCGTTCCGGAAAAGCGTCGATTCTAACCGGTGTTTTTTGGCCTACGCGAACGAAGCGAATATCCAGCTCCGGTACCCGGACATTGATTTTAATGCGACCGATATTAACGATGTCTGCGATCGGCTTACCGGTGTCGATGAACTCACCGGCATCCACATACAGGTGATTGATGATACCGGTAATGGGGGATCGCGGAAAGCCGTGATTATATTTGACTTTGATCTGTTCGTAGTCGGTAGCCGCCAAGGTGCGCTGGGTGGCGCTCTGGTCGAGCTCTTCTTTGGCTATGATCTTGCGGTCATAAAGCCGCTTGCGCCGCTGGTAAAGATCGTCGGCCAGTTTAAACTGGGCAGCGGCATGATCCATAGCGGCCTTGAATGCGGATACGTCGATCTTGATCAGAAGATCTCCCTTGTTCACTTTTTCACCCTCGCGCGGACCTATCCATTCGATACGGCCGGCGGTGTCGGCCGCCACCTGCACATCCTGCCAGGCTTCGGTTGTACCCGGCAAATAGATGACATCCCGCATCGGCACCGGTTTAATTTCGATTACCGAAACCGGAACTGCAGCAGGCAGATTTGAATTGGTTTCGGCGGTGGCCATGCTTTTTTTGTCATCACAACCGGTCGCTAAAACGACGGCCAAAAGCAGAACAGCAAAAAATAAAAATGAACATTTTGATTTCATTTAATTTTCCGTTCCTTTTTGTATTCCCTGAAAAGCCAAACGCAGCAGACGTTCGGGGCGCTGCGGGTCTGAGTGCTGCGGCTGGACCTGATCCATGTAGAGGCAAAAGTCGATCAGGCTCAGAACCAGATAGGCGGCCTCATCTGCGGCAACCTTCTTGACCTCACCACCATCGATTGCCGTGTTAAAAATATTACGAACGGCATCGAACATAAGGCGATGATAACGCATAAGATCATAATCAGGTGCGCCCTGGGGCGGGCCGTATATGAGGCTGTGAATCATTTTATAAAGGTTGCGGTTTTGATCGATCCCCGCATAGATCCGGCGATAGAGAAGCAGCAGTCGTTCCAACGCCTTTCCAGGCGACTCCAGAATTCGGGCCAGCAGTTCTTTCTGCATACTTTCAGCCATCTCCAGGATGGCCAGATACAGCCCTTCTTTGCTCTGAAAGTAATAATAGAGCACCGGCTTGCTCACACCGGCCTGCTCGACAATTTCGCGCACAGATGTACCGGCATAGCCCCTTTCGGCAAACATACCAATGGCTGTTTCCAGAATTCTTTCTCTGGCATTGGGCTCCGGGGAGCCTTCCGTATTCTTATTTTTCATGCACCTTCACTAATCTATGGTTGAGGTTCCAGGAAGAAGCCTTTTGTACTTTAAAATATTGGTCCTGTCAAGAAAATTACCTACCGGTAGGTATATTATCCCATATTGCTATGAAATGTGCCATTAAATTTAAATTCGGCCTGCTAAGGCGCCATCCCTATTTTTGATATGGGTTCTAGTATCCATGAAATCAAGGTGTAGGGTACCGCATTTGATGGATGGCATCAGGACGGGGCAGATCGGCTTGGCGGCGGGCAGGAAGACGGCAAGGTGCGATGGAGCGGGTGCAGGATTCGAACCTGTCTGCGACCTTGTTAGGTCACGCTCCCCCTAGAGCCCCCGCTCATTGGGTTTGTTGGATTGCCTGGAAGAACGGGTCGGGGTTCTCAAAGGCGTTACCGGTTTGATTGGTAGAAAGGGATAAAGTGAGAACCCCCCCTGGCTTATTTAAGTGCCTGGCTCGAACTGAACCCAAGTCGAAACGGTAGCAGCATCACCAGACATCTTTGCAAAAAGCAAAATATATGCCAACAGGTGTCTTTTTATTTTATGCAATATTATCAAGTAGATAAAATATAAACCGCATTGGCTGTTATGGATATTGGGTAATAATTTACATAATTTTAATACCTTTATTACCTAGTTTTATCTTGCCCAAAATCATAATTAAGACCGTATGGTAATTTTTATTGAGCTGACTTCTTAAAACAAAACAATGTCGCCTGAAAGCTGGGAAGCCAGGAGGCCAGAAAGCATCGTATCTTTGGCGCTTTCAAGCCTTCCAGCCTTATAGCTTTCTGGCCTGAAAAAAAGGAGCTTTCCTTTAAAGGATACTTCTGGTAATTAGCACCATTTCTAATACAGCAAGATTCGGGTGGAAGCATTGTTGCCGCGCTATTATATTGCTGCCGAATTTTGATCGTCTAAAACGGAGGCATAATTTATTCCATGAGTTCGATGAAACCAAAGGAGTGGGGGCTGCTGATCATCCTTTCAGTGTGCTGGGGCGGTTCCTTTTTTTTCGTGGAAGTCGCCCTGCGCGGTTTTCAGCCCTTCACGCTGGTTTTTCTGCGTATCGCGATAGCGGCATTGATTCTGGTGGGGGTTGTGTGCCTCACCGGTAAGCGCCTGCCGAAATCTTTTAAAACATGGGGCGGTTATGTTGTGATGGGCGCGCTCGCCAATGCGATTCCCTTCAGCCTGATTGCGTGGGGGCAAACCCGCATCGAAAGCGGCGTGGCCTCGATCTTAAATGCCACCACACCGATTTTTTCGGTGCTTCTCGCTCACTTTCTAACCTCAGACGAACGTATGACAGCCAATAAGATCATGGGTGTTTTGATCGGCTTTATCGGTGTTTACCTGATGATGAAACCAGAGCTGGCAGATGGATTCAGCTGGCGCGGTCTGGGCCAGACGGCCGTACTTGGCGCGGCGATCTGTTATGGTTTAGGCGCAATATTCGGTAAACGATTTAAAAATATACCGGCGGTGGTCAATTCGGCTGGCATGCTGATCTGCTCGAGCATCATGATATTGCCGCTGGTCTTCATTATCGATTACCCATGGTCGCTTCGGCCCTCTTTGGAAGCAATCACCGCTATACTGGGCATTGCGGTCATCAGTACCGTCCTTGCCTATCTTCTGTATTTTTATATACTGTCCACCGCGGGGGCCACCAATGTTCTGCTGGTCACTTTTTTGATTCCAATCAGCGCGCTCCTTCTCGGTGTCGGTCTACTGGGGGAGGTCATAAAAGTATTGGAATATGCCGGTATGGGGTGCATTTTCCTGGGCCTGATCGTTATTGATGGACGCACACTGAACCGGGTAATGCGGTTTTATAGGCGGCGTGCATCCGGAAAGGGAGAGGGAGCGGAGTCGAAGGCTGCAGGCTAGTGGATGAATCGGAGATGAGCGCCAATATTCTTTTTTTGTACGGATCAACCGTTATCATATGGGGTACGACCTGGCTGGGAATTAAATTCCAGCTGGGCAGTGTTGACCCCATGATTTCGGTTCTCTACCGGTTTGTTGTTGCGGCGCTGACGCTGGTTGTATACTGCCACCTGCGGGGCCTGAATATGCGCTTTCGTCTCAAGGATCATATCTTTATGGCGCTGCAGGGTCTGGTGCTGTTCTCCGTTAACTACTGGCTCATATATCTGGCCGAAGTGCATGTCACCAGCGGTCTGGTTGCGGTGATTTTTTCCAGTATTGTATTTATGAATATGATCAACGGAGCCGTTTTCCTGAATTCACCGATCCGCACAAATGTCGTACTGGGGGGCGGAATTGGCCTTGCGGGGATTGTGCTCGTCTTCTGGCCCCAGTTAGCGTCTTTCAGCCTTTCTGACAAAACGGCGCTGGGCCTGGTATTGAGCGTCGTATCCACTTATATGGCTTCGCTGGGCAATATTATTTCGGCACGCCACCAAAAATATAATCTGCCGATTATCCAGACCAATGCCTATGGCATGGCATACGGCGCCGGGATTATGGGCGTTATCGCAATTGTGCTGGGCAAGCCATTCGGCTTCGAGATGTCATCTCTTTATATCGGCTCTCTTTTTTATCTGTCTTTTTTTGGAACAATTGTCGGTTTTGGCTGCTATCTGAAACTCATCGGTAAAATCGGTGCGGACCGGGCGGCTTATGCCACCATGCTCTTTCCGATTGTGGCGCTGGGCATCTCAACGTTTTATGAAGGTTATCAATGGGCGACCCATAATATGATCGGGATGGCAGTTGTGTTGATCGGTAATTGGCTGGTGTTAAACAAAAGATCGCTTGTCACCAGTTGAAGGGGTCATGAGTTAAATCAAATCTCCCGTGATGAAAATATATAATTTCCCATCACGGGAGAAAACGGTTCAGTTTAAATGGGGAGGACGACCGCATCGATGGCATGAATAACGCCGTTGCTGCACAAGATATCGGTTTTCACAACCCATGATTAACCTCCAAAAATTAATTCTCCCGCAAACGGGAGAAGGAGAAAATAGCGACCATAAAATTTTGTTAATATTTTGTCTAATATTATTTTGACATTCTAATGTTGACATGTTAACTCCTTTTTATGGATAACAATCAGAAAGTACACCCGATCGGCTACGTTGCCAGGCAGACCGGCCTTAGCGCCCATGTTATCCGAGCATGGGAAAAACGTTACGGGGCAGTCCGGCCCGGGCGGACAAAAACCGGGCGAAGGCTCTATTCTGAAAGCGACATCCGACACCTGTTGCTTCTGCAGCAAGCCGCCCGGTGCGGTCATCGCATTGCGCAATTGTCTGAAATGGACGATAAATCGCTACAAGGAATTGTCGACCGCAGCGCCACGGAGATCCACCTTGTAGGAGAAGGTAAAATCGAAGGCTCAACGGCAGAAGATTTTTTCAAAGCCTGCCACTCGGCTGTCCTCGACCTTAATGGACCGCTTCTTGAATCGGCGCTGAATCGGGCCGCAGTCCTTTTAACACGGCCGGTATTGTTTAAAAGCGTGATTATACCTCTGGTGGCGGAAGTGGGTAATCGCTGGGCCGACGGGACACTCAAAATTATCAACGAGCACATGGCTTCATCGGTCCTGCGTTCATTTTTATGGGATATGCTGTCTGCCTACCGACCGCATCCCGGGGCGTCCAGAATCGTCATTGCCACACCGGCGGATCAGTGGCATGAATTGGGCGCTCTGATCACCGCAATCACCGCCGCTGAGGCAGGATGGGCGGTCTATTACTTCGGTCCCAATCTGCCCGCAGAGGAAATAGCTTCCGCTGCGGCGATTAAGCGCGCCAGGGCGATTGCGCTCAGTATCATATACCGTACCGGTGAAGCACAAATGCTTCGTGAAATCAGAAAGCTGCGCCAGTATTTATCCAAAGATGTCGCCATTATTGTCGGTGGAAGCGGCATTCGGCCCTATCAGGCCAATCTGCAGCAAATCGGAGTCTTGCATATACAGGACTTTACCGATTTTCGCGATACCCTCAAAAAATTGATCTAAGTCCGATCCACATTGAACCATCCTGATGACGCCCGAAATTCATGCCTGTTTTCATTTCATGCTGTAAAAATCGGTGGGAGGCTTTATTCGGGTCCGGCATTGAATTTTTTTTGCTTAAAAACAGCTTGACAGTCAGGACTCTCTGATTATTTTTTAGACATAATTTAGACAATAATTTCTCAAGTCCGATATATCGTACGGCAAATGGAGGTAAATTATGGCTGATCACCCAAAAACAAACGACATCTACATTAATGGGATGTTTGAGTTTCTAAAGGATAATTATGAAAAAAGTATTGAACTGCTGTCCCAGGCAATTGCGGAAGACAATGATCATAAACTCGCTTATATGAGCCGGGGATCCGCATTTCTAAGGCTGGACCGGTTGGATGATGCCATCGCTGATTTTGATCGCGCGATCCAACTGAACCCTGATTTTCCGCGTTCGTACCATCTGCGAGGACTTGCCAGAGAAAAGCAAGGATCCTATACGGATGCGATTGTTGACTTTAGCAAGGCCATTGAACTGAATCCCGATTACGCGGCGGCCTATTACAGCCGCGCAACCCTGCACACCAAGATGGGGAATGAAGATCTGGCAGTTGATGACATTCAGATGGTACAGCATTTGACCAATAAAAACATTGAAGCATTTGCCAATGATAACAATGTCTGGCGCTCCCAGCACTTGCGTTTAGAGGCAATAGCGGAAAATGAAATGGAGCGTTAAACCGAGTCATACTGATTGGATATCGTTAATCGACAGCTAAAGAGCGGATGCGCGAAGCCCTCTGTTATATGCACCATCCGGTTGTCCCTTTTTGGAAATCAGTCTTGTTTGTGAAAGGGATTTCATAAAACTGGGCATTGGGCTTCATATTGTTATGTTGTGCAATTTGACCCACATACATTAACTAGTTGAAATCGAAAGTGAAATGTTATCGGACGGATACAGGGTGAGGTGTGCATGGTTTTTGCTTCCCCTTAGCAATAAAAAGGAGGCGATTATTTTTGTTACAAAAAAGCTGGTTTGCAGATAAATACAGTACCTTTAAGACCTGTGCCAGCGTGTTTCTTATTGCCGCCGTCGTAGCGAGCAGTTTTTTGCTCATCCGCCTGGTCGGAGAGAAAAGACTGCAAAGTTTTTTGAATATGATATTGCCCCTCAGGAAAAAAGAACCGAAGCTGGATTTGGCTTCCAAGGCCTTTGTGCCCGAGAACAAAATCTGAGCTTCCCGTAATACCTGGCTTTTGCACGGATCGGAGGCTTTCATATGCAAGAATCAGGTTTCAAACAGGCTTGACAGGAGCTGACCTTCAAGCATTATTCTCCTCCCTTAAAGGGCAGCGTTTCCGCTGCCCTTTTTTTAACTAGCTTCCAAGTTTCTAGTCAAATAGGCTCTAAAATTTTCAGTCTTCAGCCTATCAACAGAAATAATATTTGACCCCTCCTGCATTGATGATATATATGATGCTAAATCCAGTTGAACTTCCTACTCAACCTGAGCTGATGCGAAAATTCATTCTTTGAATCGAGCCAGGTTCTGCAATTCCTTTCACCCTTCTCTGAGCTATCCTTTAGTTAATGTTTTCACTTTTTTTGGAACCCTTTAAACAAGGGGGATGACAACATGAACGAAGAGCGTGCCAAACGCAAACTCAGCGGCATCCTCAGTGCTGATGCGGTGGGTTACAGCCGTCTTATGCAAGAAGACGAAGCGTCGACCATCCGCACTTTAGAGGACAGCAAAGGATTAATACGCAAGCTTATCGAACAATATAGAGGAAGAGTCGTGGATGCACCCGGTGATAATCTGCTGGCGGAGTTTGGCAGTGTAGTCGATGCCACCGAATGTGCGGTTAAGATTCAAGAGGAGCTAAAGGTCAAAAATGCGGAATTGCCGGATAGCCGTAAAATGGAGTTTCGTATCGGCGTTAATCTGGGTGATGTGGTCGAAGAAGCCGATCGCATATACGGCGATGGGGTTAACATTGCCGCCCGCCTCGAAGGACTCGCAGAGCCAGGAGGGATTTGTATTTCGAGAACAGCCTATGATCATGTGAAGAACAAATTGGGAATTGGTTATGAATATTTAGGCGAGCACAGTGTAAAAAACATTGCCGAGCCGGCCAGAGTATATCGTGTTTTGATGGCGCCCGAAGCCGCCGGCAAGGTGATCGGGGAGAGAAAATTTTTAGGCAGGATTTCACGAAGGGCGGCCATAGCCTCCATCATTACTCTATTAATAGTGGCTGGGGGCGTAGTCGGCTGGAATATATATCTCCATAAGTCTAAGAAAATAGAACCTGCTTCTCTGGATAAAATGGCATATCCATTACCTGATAAACCTTCTCTTGCAGTTCTTCCATTCGACAATCTAAGCGGCGATCCTGAGCAAGAATATCTCAGTGATGGGATTGCCGAGGGAATCATTACAGCTATTGCGAAGGTTCCGAGCATCTTCGTGATAGCACGTAACTCTGCGTCCACTTACAAAGGCAAGCCAGTGAAGGTTCAAAAAATAGCGGAAGATTTAGGAGTGCGTTATGTTCTGGAGGGTGGCCTCCAAAAATCAGGAGATAGGGTAAGGATCACAGCCCAATTAATTGATGCTATAAATGGTAAACACCTTTGGGCAGAGAAATACGATCGTAATCTTAAGGACTTATTTAGCTTACAAGATGAGATTACGATGAAGATTATAGTCGCTCTTGAGGTGGAGCTGACAGATGGAGAAAGAGCCAAACTATATGCGGACACTAATAATATCGAAGCCTATATAAAATCGTATCAAGGTTATGAGGCTTTTAGCCAGCATACAAAAGAGGGTATGGTTAAGGCTCGGCAGTTGCATCAGGAGGCCATTGCATTAGACCCGGAGTATTCTATACCATACATGGGGATTGGTTGGACACACATGATGGAGGCGAGATTAGGTTGGAGTGAGTCGCGACGTGAATCTACAGAAAAGGCCCTAGAAATGGCGCAAAAGGCCAACGCCGTGGATAAAAACCATATTGCAGGCAGTAGTTTGTTAGCCTACATCTATCGGCAAAGGAGGCAGTATGAGAAAGCCATCGCTGAGATAGAAAGGTGGATAAAGTTAGATCCGAATAATGCTGCCGCCTATTCAAGTTTAGCGGGCACACTGTATGCTTTAGGCAAGGGAGAGGAGACAATTGCGGCGGCAAAGAAGGCGATACGTCTTGACCCAATAGCTTCGGGGAGTTACTACTACTATTTAGGTATGGGTCATTGGCTCATGGAGCAGTATGAGGAAGCAATTGTGGCTTATAAGAAAGCTCTCCATTTTCGCCCCAACAGCGAGCCCTATTACATTGTTCTGACGGCCACATATAGTTTGCTGGATCATGAGGAGGAGGCCCGTGCTGCAGCCGCAGAGGTTCTCAAGTTAAACCCCAAGTTTTCTGTGGATCGTATTGCCAAGAGACTTCCTTTTAAAGATCCAGCTTATACAGCGCGCTATGTTAACGGTCTGCGCAAGGCGGGGCTGAAGTGATGCAGGGTGAGATACGAAATATTGTGGGTCTCGTGCATCGAATCCTGGTAATACTAAAATCGAGCCGATCTGAAGGTGGGACTCGTAAAAGCATCCGGTAAAAACAAAAAAGGCAGGGCCGAATGACCCTGCCTTTGTAGAAGGAAATCGTGATAGATTTCCCGGACATCATTTGACGGTTCAGGACCTGGCGGCCAAAAACAAAACTAGCCTGTTAAATCCTTAATCGCTGCTTTTCCGGCATTTTTCTTGACGGATGCAATGCCATTCAGCATCGATCTCTTGCTGGCATACATCTGGCTTTTGCCGATAACCTGCTTATTGGCGGCCACCAGAACAAAGTAAGGTTCACCTTTCTTCGATGCTTTTTGATCATAAAAGGAAGCCTTATTGCAGTTCGTGCAAACAGATTTGATTCCATTTTTCGCAGCCGCTTTGGTTTTGTACGCCTGGCTCGTCAGAATCACCTGCCCATTGGCAGCTTTAAGATTAAAAGAAAATTTTCCGCTTTTGCCTTTTTTTAATTCGAATTTCCCGGGCATAACTCCTCCTTTTCTTGAAGTGACTAGATTAACACTTTAGTCATTCACCATTTTTTTATAGAAGGCCGAATATCAGCCGTTTACAAAGTTATTAATAAAATGAAAACCACCAAAACGCGCGGCGTTTATTCACTGTAAAGATTTGGATACATGGAACTTAACGCGGCGTCAACCGATTTTTTTAATATTTAACGGAAAACCAGAGCCGCGAAGCTTTTCCGGAAACCCTTTATTTTATTAGAACTCGATCATATCGATTTGCGTCAGGGTCGTGCGGCGTCCTGTTCCAGGCGCATTAACCAGATGCCAGGCGACATACTGTTCCGAATAGAGTTGGTCTGACATGCCGTCTACCGGTACGATGATATTTAATTTCCGCATTGCGGCACCAATGGCCGTTCCAAGCACCGCTCCGTTTGCGGCGGTACCGACGATGATAACAGTCTTTGTTCCTTTTTCATTTAAGATCTTTTCCAATTCCGTACCATAGAATTTGTCTACAGAGGATTTAACGACCGGTTCTCCGGCAAGAGGGGCCACCTCTTTCAGTATGGTGTCCTTGGTTCCCCTGCTGGTAAGGCTGTAAACGACGGGGACCCCTTTGGCTCTTGCCTTTGTGATCAGACTCTGGATTTTGGGAACTGACGCTATACACCGGGGCCTTCTTTCTGAATTGCACGTTAGCTGCTCGATGTCCAGAACCAGGAGTGCGGTTACTTTGGGATCCACGCTGACCGGTTTGAGTTCAGGTGCCGCCGGAGCCTTGACAGCGGCCCATTCGTCAATGATCGTGCCGTCCGCCCAGCTTGGGTTAGAAAAAATTAAAATAACACTGAATAAGGTTATTGCCGTCACCACCGTTGCTTTTATCTTCTTTTTCATAGTCCCCTCCTTTTTCTTCAGTCATATTATCCCGGCATGGTTTTAAACGGTATCCGGTTACTGGGCATTGTTGGCGGCCGATCGTTGTTGAAGAATTCCGGCTTCCGCATCAGGCCCCTGCGTTATAGGTCCTGTAACCCTTGGTGAGCCAGCCGGCGATTGTCTCCAATTGGACTTCGGCAACCTTGATTGGCTTCTTCCCAAATATCTTTTTGAACAGGTTTATAATCTTCAGCATCATTATCATCGATGTTTTGGTCAGTTCCAAATCCGGTAACACGAGTCCCGCCTCTCTTATGAGGGCCTCTTTGAGGTATTTTACATCGTCGAGCTTTCCGCTTTTATCTGCTTCGGTAAAAACGTTCCACCAGGTTTCGTAGGATTTTATTGTATCGTCAGGAAAATTTCGGGCTTCATCGTCTTTCAAACAGCCGAAATGCGCCAGACAGATGCGATTACAATCCAGGTGCTTTAACTTGTTCACAGCAGATTTGAAGCTGTCCGGATTCCAGAACGGTGGCATGAAAGGCGGAAAATTCAGCACCTTCTCAATCCGGTAGCCGACCGAATCGCCCACGAAAACGGTTTTTTCTTTTTCATTGTAGATTGCGATATCATCAGCGCAGTGTCCCGAAAAATCAAATATCTTTAGTTCGATCCCTCCCAGATCTATTGTCTGCCCTTCCTTGAGCGGCTCTACATTTAGAATATTTTCGAATTTATGCTTCTCATCAAAAACCCTGTTCCAGGATTGATCTTTCAAATTGGATATGGCTTTTTCGGATGCCATGACCGTTATTTTTTTGTTGCGCTTCTCCGCTTCGCGGCACAGGATTGGCGTGCCCTGGGCGTGATCGAAATGCGAATGCGTCAGAATAATGATATCCGGCGGAAAGGCTCCGATGGAATCGAGCGCTTTAAGGATTTTCCTGGCCTCCTTGGTTGTGCCGGAATCGATTAGGCATGACTTGTCTGCTTTTAAAAAGTAGACGGCCCCGGCTCTTCGTATGCCGAAGAGTTCGAAGTCGATCAAAAAAGTATTTTCATCTATCTTAGAGACATTTTTAGAGTCCATTTTGTTCCTCCGAAATAAATTTATGGTTAAACTCGTGATAGAACAATTAATGTTCCCCCAAATTGTCTGGTTTAATCCGGTGTTTCCTGCGTCTGCTTAATTCGGAAAGACAAATAAGAACTCAAGACATCGCTCAAAAAGCGAATAAGAATTCCAGAAAGAAAAAATGAAACTGAGGTGTGAAATTGAGCGTCAAGGTGCAAGCGATTGACATTCTAATATTTGAAAATAATCCTAAATGTCAAGATAAATACATCTAACCGTCAGGGAAGAAGGGGACGTCCGTGAAATATTGACAATTGAATAAATGAATTTCTGCCAGGTTAGGCCGGAAAACGATCCGTCTTCGCTCTCGCAAGCTACGCCGGACAGGCAGCTCATGGCCCCGGGAAGACGATTCAGGCCGGAAAACGACAGGTCAAGATGAAGGTTCTGTAATCCATTCAGCTACTCGATATCCTCAAATAATTTATGATAATATTTGCGATCAATAAGATTGAGATAAGTTAGGCCATGTCCTTCTTATGGAGGTGCTGTCGGCAGCCTCCGATCATTAGTGATCCAAAATAGGGTGAAGAAGTCAGATAATCTTCTTTGGTCATTGTTGAACCTTTAACCAGAACAGCTGCCAGGCGGTTAACGATCTTTTCTATCTCCGTTTCCGTCTTTAGCGCATTCTGGACAATGTCTGCGCATTGCCTGACTTTATCAGCAAACATTTGCATAATCTTGGTCACCTCCCTGGTGGTATTGCTATGCGAGAAGAATAGTATTGCGGGATCAAGCTCTCGAAGCTTGTCTATGCTTTGCAGCATTAAAATCGGATCTGAACCCGGTGCAATCGGTGTCAGCGTAACTTCTGCCTCAGAGAAATATCCGCCCAGGGCGTCTCCGCAGAACAACCCCTTACTCTTGGTTTCTAAAAAGCAAAGGTGATTGGGGTCATGGCCGGGAGTATGGATCACCTTCAATTCTCTTTCCCCTAAAGAAATGTGATCTCCATCTTCCACCGATACAAATCTATCTTCGGCAATCGGAAGCATCTCCCCGAAGCGCTCAGGCGCATCTTCTCCAAAGACTTGCCTAAAGCCCTGCATCAATCTTTCGAGGATGGAAGGATTGGTGAGGACTTTAATTGCACGTGAATATGCCACCACCTTGGTCTGCGGCAATTGCCGCGCTAAAAGGCCTGCCCCACCGGCATGATCTGAGTGAACATGGGTGGGAATGATATAGGAAAGTTTTCTTATATTGTAGCCAACCCTGCCCACCGCTTCCTGAATATCAGATGCCTGAACGGCGAAACCGGCTTCTATCAGAGCTGTATAATCATCCAGGATAAAATAAGCCGTGCATCGCGGAAAGTTCTTAAACGCATTTCCCTCAGGTTTAATCTCAAAAATACCTTCGGCTATCTCAGAAATAAGCGCCATGCCTCTTTCTCCTTTCCATACACCCATTCTCCCCTAATGCTGACGACATTTGATTCTGCAACTAAATTCGCAAATTTTATCGGATCAGGGGTCTTCTTCAGTGCGGGGGGCTGGCCAACAGGAGTTAGCGGAAAAATCCAGAAGGGGAAGGTCATTCAGCTTCAAAATCGAAAAAGACCGCCTTAAATACCACATTGTGGTATTTAATGTCAAGATATCCTTATAACCGGAGGGTATTTTATGGGTCGATGGGGTTAATGCAGGAGGCGTCGTTGTTGCGGGTGGAGTTAACCAGCTTTGATACCGGATAACTGACCAGATCCGTCTGGAGTGACTTTTCCAGAATATCTTTTAATACACCTACATCCTGATTGGCCGGATTCAGCCAGGAGTCATAGGCTTCGGGTTTGAAGATGACCGGCATGCGATGGTGAATGTCCCGCACGGCTTCACAGGCCTCGGTCGTAATGATGGTGCAGGACTTGTAAAGCGATTCCTGATCTTTTTTGCCCCAGGTTTCCCATAATCCCGCAAACGCAAAAGGCTTTTTATCGGGCAGGGTGATGAACATGGGCTGTTTTTGCCCTTTTGGTCCTTTCCATTCATAAAAGCCGTCGGCAATAATCAGGCATCTGCGTTTTTTAAAGGCATTTTTAAAGGAAGGTTTTTCGGCAATGGTTTCGGCGCGGGCATTGATCATGCGGTTTCCGATGGAGATGTCTTTTGCCCAAAATGGCACCAGCCCCCAGTGGAATTTATCCAGCCAGTTTTCGCCCTGATGATGGAATATCGCCAGAATTTCCTGCGAAGGCGCCACATTGTAATTGGCCGTAACCTCACAGGCAGACCTGTCGATGGGAAATATTTCTTTGAGTTCATTCAGGTTGCGATATCCCACAAATCGACCGCACATGAAAAACCACCTCTTTCATCTCTATCTGACCTAAGTTGAGCATTCCAAATTTTTAAACTATAATGGTACCCATAATTCATGCCTGGTCGGGATGCAATGGATAATTAGGACAACAGCGGATTTCAGACATAAAAAGCAGCCAAAATTGTAGAATTTTATACAACAATCAGTTTGCCACAGTTTAAGCCCTTAACATTGCCAATAAAATTGTACAAATCCGTAAAACCCAATTTAGTTGCCTTATCAGCTTATATCTGGTAGGTTGCTGCTCGTTATTTACTTTATGGGTTGAATTCGCTCAATTTGCCATTTTAGTGGCTCTCAAAAGAGCGTTCCGTTGTTCAAACGTTTTTTCCCATAACTACTTCTGTGCGCGATTAACCATTTGGCAATGACACCTCGCTTAAGGAGACACATTTCATGGCAGATGAACAAAACCAGTCATCAGAATTAAAGATAGACCGGGGTAATCTTTTTAAGGAAGAAACATTTACCGATCTTAAAGTGGGAATGATCAAGCGTATGACACCGGTTAAGGCCGACGGATCGGATGATAAAACCCGAAAATCGGTTTTTGTAGGTCAAACGAGCCTGATGACCCCTAACGGGCCGTTACCGATCCAGGCAGTTATTCAGGCCAAAGAATTGCAGCAGGCGATTAAAAAATTTCCAGAAGCCATGCAAGCGGCAATGGAACGGTTGGCTGAGGAAGCCAAAAGATATCAGGAACAAGAACAGAGCCGAATCGAAAAGCCGGAGTCACGGATTATCGTACCTGGAAGATAAAAAATTATTTTATAAATTGAATATGTTATAATGGAAGTTAACTTCTAAAAGGCATCCCTGTGCCAGATGCCTTTTTCTTTTGTCAGCCTTTACACTTCTAAACCAATTGGCGTATACAGGTTTACTTTACTAGAATCTGCCGCTGATATAATTCTAGGATCCTAGCTTCAATTTTCGTATATTAAACCTCCGGCTAGTCTGGCTGCTTCTCACTAAACCAAGCATTTCGAACAGCCGCAGGAGAAATGCGATGTCCATTTTTAAACTATTTTCAGGCAAAACCCCCGAGGAGCTTGAACAAAAGGGAGATGAATTTTTTTCGTTTGATTTATGGGGCAAAGCCAAGATCGAATATGAGCGAGCTCTGGACAGACTGGAAAAAATATCCCCGCATAACGATGAGTTAAAAGCCCGGCTTCAGGGAAAAATTCACCGGGCCAAAGAGGCACTGGCGCTGGGACACGAGCAGAATGCCGATGATCTGATAGAGTCCGGTTTTTATGACGATGCCCGCGAACTTTATATCCTGGCCCAGGAGCTTACCGAGAATCCGGAGCAAAAAATAGGCCTGGAAAATAAGCTCAAGGAACTCGATTTCCAGCTGGACAGAACCGTCAGGGAAACTCTGCCGGATTTGGGCGCTGAAACGCATGAAATTCAAGCGCCTGAATTTGAAGAACAGGAGGACGAACATTTCCGGGTGTTGTGCGGCACCTTGCCGGATGAGGTTCAAAAAGACTATTTAAGCTACGGAAATAATTTTAAAACTGGTTATCTGGCCTTGAATCGAGGTGATTTTGCCGTAGCAGCCGATTATTTATCCCGCGCTATGCAAGAGAACCCCGCTGCCGATAGCTATATTTCATTGGAGCTTGCCACTGCATATCTGAATCTGGGAAAACATACGGAAGCACAGCAATTGCTGGAAGCCTTTCTTGAGAACCAACCGCAAGCGTTGCCCGCTTACCAGCTTTTATGTGAAATTTTCTGGGAAAGAAAGGCATTCGGTCAGGCTGACAGGCTTCTTTACGCCATTCCCGAGGCGCTGAAAGAGTCTGTTGCTGTTTTTCTCTTGAAGGGCGAAACGCTTTTCCAGGCCGGAAACTTTAGCGCTGCCAAGGAATTTTATCGGAATTTTTTGGGGACCTATGGCTGGAACGAACACGTTGCCAGGGCCCTGGCCAAAACCCACGAGGCGATGAACGAGCTGGCCAACGCCCGCAATGTATACCGGCAGATTATGGACCAATGCAGCAGCTGCCATGCACGCCTGGACCCATTTATAAAGCAAAGATACGCAGATCTTTGTTTTGACTCCGGTATGTATAATGATGAAATATTGGAGCTTTATCTATCTCTGGCCCAGGAGGTTCCGGATCGCGCAGCCGATTACTTTGCCAAGGTCAGTCGGATCTATACCGCCCTGGGCAATGAAGGGGAGGCCAGGCGGTTTCGCGCTATTGCCGAAAAACAGGCCTCAAAATAACCGTAAAAATATGGCAAACGAATACCTGGTCGAAATACACAACTACATCAGTGGAAGAATCGTGTCGGCAGAAAATGAAAAGAAGGCCGCCGACGCAAACAACGATCTGGAGTCAAAACGATTTTACGAAGGCCAGCTCCTGGAATGGTTCAATATGCGCAGGTATCTGGCGAAAAAGGTTGATTTGAAAACCCAGAAATACTTTTGAAAATTCAATAATGGCTTACATATATTTATTGGATATATACAAGTTGATTGACCAAAGACTTGACGACGCGAAGTCATCAATTGGGGAGCTGGCTGATGATCCCATCGAAACAAGATTCCAGGAAGGCCGCGTTAGGGCACTTTCAGATTTTAAGGATTATCTGATAAAAAATTTAAATCCCAAACTCCCCGGTCGCATCAGAAAAGTCTACGAGGCCAAGAATTAGGGTACCCAAATGCAATTTGTACCGGATTTCAAACCCTTATCCGACGAACGGACATCCGCCCTCTGGTTCATTTTTAACAAAGGCAAGCTGCTGACAAAAATTACCGACGATACCTATACCATACCCGAGACATCCGATCTGGCTGAAAGCAACATTTCTCCCGGCCCGTCTCAATATCTCGGCACCCTGGACAGCCAGCCCTGTTATGCCGCTGAGATTGCTTCCGGTCTGCCGGATGCTGATAATTTTGAATTTAAAGATCTGCGGGCGCTCTTTCGTTTGATGGATGAGGATCTGATCTGGGTTGCAGGTCGCGCCAATCAGCTTGTGGACTGGAGCCGGTCCCATGAGCATTGCGGTGCCTGCGGGCATCCCACCGAGGATAAAACGGACGAGCGGGCAAAAATCTGTCCGCATTGCGGATTGGTAAACTACCCCCGGCTCTCACCGGCCGTCATCGTTGCCGTGCTCAAAAATGATCGGATCCTATTGGCCCGCAACAAACGCTTTAAGCTTCCGTTTTACAGTGTTCTGGCCGGTTTTGTGGAACCGGGCGAGAACCTGGAAGAATGCGTCCGGAGGGAAATCCGTGAAGAAGTGGGCATAACGGTTAAGAATATCCGCTATTTCGGCAGCCAACCCTGGCCGTTTCCGAATTCCTTGATGATCGCCTTTGTCGCCGAATATGCCCGGGGCGATATCACCATCGATGGTTCGGAAATCATCGATGCTGCCTGGTTTCCAAAAGACAAACTTCCGCAAATTCCGCCCAGCATTAGTATTGCCAGGCAGCTCATCGATTGGTTCGCTGATAACTGTTAAAAACTTTATATTTTGCCCGATGGCTGCGTTGCGAACCGATTCAAAATAAACGCTCATCCCGCCTGCGGCGGGACTCCGCTTTTGAATCGTTCCGGCGCCTTTTGAACGCATTAACATATTCGTTAAATCAAGATGTGAAATCCCGCAATCTGCGGGAGCCCTCAAACAAAATATAAAGTTTTTAATCAGTTATCTTTAGGAAAATCCGATTCCGCCGGAAAGGCGGGGGTGGATTTTCTAAGTTTCATTCTCCAACCGCTTTAATTGGGCGGAGAAATTCAGAAGCTGCGTTTTTCCACTCAAACCTCAGTCCTCAGCACTCAGTCCATTCTATTTTTGACCAGCTTCCCGATGGTGAGTCCCTGGACAATGATTGAAAATATGACAATTGCGTAGGTGACGGCCAGGATGGCTTGTCGGTTTGGACCGGCCGGCAGGGACAATGCCAGGGCGACCGATATGCCGCCCCGCAGACCGCCCCAGGTCAGAATTTTGATGACATTGGGGCTGAAGCTGCGAAAGCGCTTCAGAATTACCACCGGAATTCCGACACAGACAAAGCGAACTGCCAGCAGCAGGGGGATGAGGATGAGTCCCGCCAATATATAGGCCCGGTTAAAAGTGAGAATTAAAACCTCAAGACCGATGAGCACGAAGAGCACGGCATTTAAAATTTCATCAACCAGCTCCCAGAATTTGTCAAGGTGATCGCGCACATTTGCGGACATCGCCAGCATGCGCCCGTGATTCCCGATCAGCAACCCGGCCACTACGATGGCAATAGGCCCGGAAAGGTGCAGCGCATCGGCTATCGCAAAACCGCCGGTTACCAGCGCCAGGGTGATCAATAATTCAACCTGGTAATTTTCAACGCTTTTAAGCATCCAATAGGCAACGGCACCGATCAGCAGCCCGAAGACCAATCCACCCCCCGTCTCCTTTATGAACAGACCAATGACTGAAGCGGCTGTAACCGTATGGGGCCCGGTGGCGATTTCTAAAATTACGAGAAATACCACCACAGCGACGCCGTCGTTGAATAACGATTCGCCCGTAATTGTGGTTTCAAGACTTTCGGGTACGCCGGCCTTTTTCAGAATGCCCATTACCGCAATCGGATCTGTGGGCGAGATCAGCGCACCGAATAAAAGACCGTAGATGAAAGGCAGTTCAATACCGAGCAAACCCAGCACCCACCAGCTGGTAATGCCCATAATAAAGGTGGACCCGATGACGCCAACCGTGGCCAGAGAAGCGATGATGTATTTTTGCCTGGCCAGATCCGCCAGGTTAACGTGGAGGGCTCCGGCAAACAACAAGAAGCTAAGCATGCCGTGGAGCAAGGTTTCATCAAAATCGATGCTGTCCAACAAAAGGCGGGCATCTTCTTTCAAGCCAAATCCCAGTGGCCCCAGAGCAATGAGCCCGAGTGAAACCAGAAGGGCGATGACCATCAGTCCGATAGTGGTGGGCCAGCGGATAAATCGATGGTTAATATAACTAAAGATCGCTGCAAGCGTCACCAAAATGGCTAAGATGTTGAAAAGTTTCATGGTATTTGAGAACCGGATACGGGGAATTGCTGATCTGATAAAATTTACCCGATTGGCGGTACGCCACACCGGATACAGTATAAAAGGCCCAAAAGGAAAGCAAGTATCCAATTGTTTCGGGCCGCTGTCTTGGTGTAAATTTATCAAATTATTTCCGAATCCAAAATCCAAAATCCGCAATCCCAATTTATCCCTTTCCCTTGTTTTTACCCCGGAAAACATTATGTTAAGTGCTCCAAATGTCGCACCGGAAAAGACGTTTCAATATCAGCTAAATTCAAGGAGATCGGACCATGGCGAGGCGAGTTGTTATCAATGCTGAAGAATGTATCGGGTGCGAGAGCTGTATAGAGCTTTGCGCGGAAGTCTTTGCATTTAACGAAGCCGAGGAAATAGCTGAAGTTATCATGCCCGAAGGCGGTCCCGAAGACTGTATCGAGGAAGCTATGGAGACGTGTCCGGTGGAGTGTATATATTGGGAAGAAGATGATTAGAACCTGATCTGAGGCTTTGAAACCATTTCTAGGTTTGAAGCATGTTGATTTGTTTGCTAATTGTCAAATTCACCGATCAATTTTACTTCTCTCTCCAGTTTTACACCGAACCTTTCATATACTCGATCTTCGGTTCGACGGATCAGTCTATAGATATCCATTGCTCTGGCGTTATCGACATTCAAGATAAATCCGGCGTGTTTGGGGCTGATCATGGCGCCGCCGATGCGTTCACCCTTCAGGCCGGCTTCTTCGATCAGGGCCCCGGCATAATAACCCGGTGGGCGTTTAAAAATACTGCCGCAGGAGGGATAATCAAGCGGCTGTTTTTTGGCACGCAGGGATAGGATATCGTTCATCCGGTCTTTTAACAGGGCGGCGTCTTTTTTTTCATAACGGAATTGACCGGAAGTAATCACCACCTGTTCCAGGTCCGGGACGCGACGGTAGCTGAAGTTAATTTCTTTTCTGGCAGCCTCAAACGGCGTGCCGTCCATTCGGAAACCTTTTACGGCAACCGTTGTCTGTTCGATTTCCTGCCCGAAAGCGCCCGCATTCATCCGCAGTGCTCCGCCAACGCCACCGGGTATTCCGGCCATCAGCTCCATGCCTGCCAGACCCTGTGCAACTGCTGCCCGGATCAGGCCAAGCAGGGGAGTACCTGCCAGGGCGGTGGCTTCTGTGCCATCGAAGCGCCATCCGCTGATGTTGGTGCCCAGATATAAAGTTACCCAGGGCCAGCCTTTGTCTGAAACCAGCAGGTTCGAACCGAGTCCGAGAATAAAAAGGGGCACACCGGCTGCGTGTACAATTGTGAGTACCTCCCCGATGCCGGCCTCGGTTTTAGGGGCGGCCCAGACGGCTGCCGGGCCGCCAATTTTGTACGAAGTATAGGCTGCAATTACCTCATTGGTTTTTACTTCAATCTCCGCCACCCGGGACAGCCGGTCCGCCATGCGGGCCGCATCAAAATTAATCCTGTCTGCCACGCTACTCTCCTTCAAACCATGAAAAAGCACTGGACAGGTTCTCGTTAAAGCACAAAACTATGCGGAAAGCAATTTTAGGATCTATTGATTTTTTTAAACGATATGATACGCTGTTGCAGGTAACTTCAAAGGATGGCCACCGAAGATATCGGACCAAAAGGTATTTTTGAGATGGATTCCGATTAAGTTGGAGGGCGACCCTACATTGGGGATAGCAGTGAACAAAGATCTTGCACCACGTAGAACACGATGGGCCCGGCGCATTCGTGCGGCTTTCTTAATGATGTCGCTTTGGGTCGTATTTTCCGTCGGGATCGGTGTCGGCGTTTACGATTGGCTTCCTTTTACAATTCTCGGGCATGCCAAGGACGCCCCCACTGAGGCTTCCGAAAAAACGGCCCTGAAAGCTGGTACGAGTGCCGGCGAAGAGAAGCTTCTAAAACTGGCATTTACCCGTCCCCTGATAGCGGGTGAGCAAATAAACAAACCCATTGCGTCTCTCGACCAAATCCACGAAGCCAACAGGCGGATGCTTCTGCCGAATGACACGTTTTTCACCGCTTATGAGCACCTAGAAATACTTGATGCCGTTTCGCTGGTTCTCGATCAGGGAGCCACGAATGTCGTTAAGATATCGTACCTGCTCGCTGACAAAAAATACGACGCCTATGCTTACGCGATCAAAAGGGCAGCACCCGCCAATACTCAGGCGGCCGCATTGATCATTCCTGGAAGCGGTAAAAATAAATCATCAAAAATATACGAAAACAACCCCAAAGACTATCACTATGGAATTGTTGATGCCTTAGGGAAATCTTTCGACTGCTATATACTCATCAAGCCCAACGAGGATTGTCTGGCTATTCACAATAGCCAGGCAAAACTCGACTACTTCTTTATCCTCAACTGGCTGCTTAACCAGGGCGGATCGTATTCCGCACATTACATTGCCAACAGTCTTGCCGTCTCTAAATATCTCCAGATGCACTACGGTACGCTGGTCGTCGCGGGCCTGTCGCAGGGCGGTACCGCAACACTGCTCAATTCGCTCCAATCACAGCCAGATGCCGCCATCGTTGCTTCCGGGTTCTCGATCATTTCTGAAAAGGTCCAGCGTGCGAGCCATAAACAGATCATCATTCCAGGTTTGCGGGCGGTGCTCCCTTCAAATAAAATCCGATCGATCATAAAGGCCCAGCGTACGCGTTACCTCTTCACATGGGGTAAGCAGGAAACCGGAATGTACAAGATCGAAGCCGACCAGCAGCCATCCTGTCGGTATCTATCCGGACTCAGCAATGTTACCTGCAGGGTTCACGACCGGGGACATGTGTTCCCGGTTGATCTAATCAAAAAGTTTTTACCCGCTCCTACTGTCAAAGACCGCTAAAAAAATCGATTCACCGGAGCCGATTCTTCCTGCAGCCATTCAAGGGTCTATTCCTTAGTTTTCATTTTCTTTTCAATAAAATCAATTCAAGAATAATTCAGGACAGGAATCAAAAAACAGAGGACAGACGACAGAAATCAGATGTCAGGTGTAAGGATTTGAATCATATTCTATCTTCTGTTTTCTGACCTCTGTCCTGTAAGCATTCCGAAGCTTAGCCGACTCTTTTTTAGGTTAAAGCCAATACAACTCAAAACCTTACGATATTTCGGGAGAATCAATATGTTCAGGAAAATCATAATATTGCAAATTGTGGTGTTCGGGATTGGCTTTGCTGTTGTTTTGAGCCAGGCATTTTCCAGGGTCATCGAAGAAAAGGGCAAAACGTACATCGTGGATTGGCATGGAGAACGGTGGGACGTTAGCCAGGCCATGACCATTGGATTTAAACCCCATCGATTTCAACACGGAATCGGGCGTGAAGCATTTACACCGCTTGATGACTCACAGTTTAGTAAGGATAACGCCGGGGTGCGGCATAATGAACGCGTTATCGGTATTGCAGAAGGTGACGATGCCAACGCCTATGCGATATCAAGGCTCTGGCGCCATGAAGTGGCAAACAGCTTTATTGGTGAAAAACCCATCACGGCGGCATACTGACCGCTTGTAAATTTAGCAGCTGTGTACAGCCGCCAGATCGACGGTCGGAATTTAACCCTGGTACCTTCCGGATGGACCTATGACAGCACTTTTGTACTCTATGATAGGGAAACCGGATCGCTGTGGTATCCACACCAAAAGGGGCTGATGGGCATCCAGGGGGTGTATTTTAAAAGATGGTTGCCCAAACTTTCCTCCCGGGACACCCGGTGGCAGGAGTGGGTTAAAAAACATCCGGATTCCAGGATTATGAAATAAGAAAAATATAGGACGGAGGACTGAGTGCTGAGGATTGAGTGTGGAAACAATTCGCACTGAGGCCCGACCCACCTGACGTGTAGATCCAGTCGAAGCCCCTGAAACGCCTAAAAAAAAGCTCAAGTTTTCCCCGTGGTTGCCGATAATTTTTCTGGTAAGGGGGATTCAAAAAAAGGAGGACTACTATGGAGACTCAGGATTTTTTGCGGGTCATCAACGAACTCGAGTTCATACTGGATGATATTGACGAAATAAGCGCAAAGCTGGATCTGACCAAAGCCGAAAACAGCAAGATTTATCAAGCGATCAACAGCATCGAGAAGTCAAAAAAAATTCTCGTCGAACTTTTCCCAAATATAAAATCTCTTGATTATGATGTCCGCGAAGACCTGTCAGCGGAACTCATGGAAAGTTAGAATTGGCTGCAATATAGTCAAAGCAAGATGGGGGGATTAAGCAGGGAGCCTGCCGGTATTCATGATGAAAACACGGGTCATGCATTTAAACATTCCGGGGTATAACCTGCTTTCTGCGTCTTTAAACAAATTTGATAAGGATGACTGTGTAACGCTGTCTTTATCGGTGTCTTTTGTTTTTTTGCTCTCAATCATTCCTTTTACCACCTTAAGTATCCTGATTTTCGATTTGGTCAAAGGATTTTTTATTGCCAATGTCGCCTGGGCAGGCAATATTTCGGAAATTCTTGCGGAAGAAATAAATCATATCATCCCGTTCGTGTCGAAGAATTGGATTAAGTCCCATGTTATAAACCCTGATGCTTACGGATCCTTTAAGGCGATCAATTTTCTAATGCTGCCGATAATCAGCGGCCTTTTTTTCAAATCACTTGAAACATCCTATCGCAAAATATTCCAGCTGCCACCGCGTCATCTGTTTTTCGGCCAGGCATTCTACGTGATTATCAGCGTTTTTGCCGGATTACTTTTTTTTATGTCCAACTTCATCTGGATCATACTTTCGACGATCATGTCCCACATCTTGACTGCGATGAATAATACGCCGTATGTCAATCAGCTTTCCCAGTTGGCCATGAATGTGTTTACTTCTCACCGGATTAACCTGCTATCCGTAATCGTCCTGATTGTTTTTTATCTGGTCACCATCAAGCTGTTTCTGAATGTAAAAATACGTTTGCGGCACCGGCTGGCTTCAGCGGTGATTTTCTGCGTGCTGTGGATCGTGGCGCGCCAGCTTTTCAGCATTTACATCAGTCATATCACCGAGGTAAATGTTTTATATGGATCGCTTAGCTCCGTTATCGTTATTTTAATGTGGATTTTTTATTCAGCGCTTGCCCTGCTTTTTTCCGTTGAAGTACTTTTCGCCCTGCACAAGGGATATTATCACTACCGTCAGTGGTAATAAAATAAGTGCTTTGCACTTATTTTATTGCTTTCGAAATAATCCTGCCTATATTTTTGTAGTTAGATCTATTGATATTCTAACCATTCCCGACAGACAAAGGAGTCCTAAAATGAGTGAACCGACGCGAATTTCTGCGCAGGAAACATGGCAAAAGGTCTCATCCGGCGAGGCCTTGCTGGTTTGTGCGTATGATGAGGCCGATAAATTTAAAAACAACCATCTCAAGGGAGCCAAGTCATTTTCGGAGTTTCAGTCAGATCTGCCTTCCCTGACGAAAGACCAGGAGATCGTTTTTTACTGCGCCTGAAACGGCGAAGCCAGTGCCGCCGGTCAGGCGGAAAAGTATTTAAACGAAGGTTACACCGGGGTGAAGGTATTAAAGGGAGGGGTGGCTGCCTGGAAAGAGGCCGGGTTTCCAATTGTGTAACAGAATATCACCATCAGAATGACAGACACGCCGCTGACTCATGGTCATTTTCTTTAATGAGCCGAATTTTTAGGAAAATATTGACATGAGGGTCCTCCCAGTTTACAAGGGAGATAATTCTGGTTGAGTTATATTTTTAGAGAGGAACTCGATATGACCCAGCTTTTGTACAGAACCATTCTGATGTGGTGCCTTGTGATTTTAATTGGCTGCGCCGGCGGCATCCCGAAGTGGCGGCACTTTCATGGCGATTTATCGAGTCAGGGATATCAGCCGATAAGAAGCGGTTATGCGCTTTCGGCGACCTGGATCGCAGGGCCTTATAAAATTACGAGCTCTTCTCCGGTCATCGGGTTTGTTATCAGTGGCCTGGAAGTGATTTATTTCGGTACGGTGGATGGTGAACTGGTGGCCATTAATTCCAACGATGGGTCTGAACGATGGCGCCGTTCATTTGCTGCGCAGGATAAAATTTCAAAAATTATCTCCTCCCCGGCAGTCTCCACAAAAGGAGATATCTATGTTATTACCAACGAGGAATCAGCAGGCGACCGACATCGGAGTACGCTGCATAAGCTAGAAGAGTTCGGCAATGTTCGCTGGTCTTTTCGGTTTGCGGATGATGGATTTACTTCCGGATCTCCCAAGATTTTAAAATCGGGCCAGGACACCTTTATCTTTATTTACGTCAATGTCATTATTGGCGGTGAACCCCAGGCGGAGCTTTTTGTGTTGCGCGACAACGGCGAAACGGCCGATCTGATCGCTCGCCAAACCCTTGGCAGCTGTCAATGGGGCAGGGCTGAGCAGGATACCCGCCCGCAAGATGTTATCAGATCATTTGCAGCGGCGTGGGATTTTATTTCCACCTTTCCCCCTGAACTCGGCAACAGCGCCGATAATCTACCGGATGCATTTGTTGACCCCAGCGTGGCTGTTTATACCGACAGGAAGCTTCCATTGGTTGCGATTGCGGATAATTTGTGCAATATCGGCGCTTATGAATGGAATGGTAAAGGATTATCCGTTGTCTGGCGCGAATCTCACGCGTTTCAAAAACATTCTTCGCCGGCGCTGCTGGCCAAAGGCCTGATGATTTTCGGACGGCAGGATGGAAAAGTTCTGGCCCATGACATGGAAACCGGTGTAAAAATGTGGGAGTACGCTGCCGGGGAACCGGTTCTGGCAACCCCGGCTGTGACCCCGGAAGGTCATATCTTTGTTGTTTCAAAAAGCCGCATTCAAGTACTGGATCAAAAGGACGGAATGCTCATTTATGATGGGGTGTCGCCGCGAAAATTTGAATTAGAGCGTCAAACTTTCGCCTCGCCGGTTGTCACCGAAAATTGTGTGTATTTGCCTGCCGCGTCAATGCTTACCTTTAGCCACGATCTTTCGACCCGCAGTCAGGATACCAATTTTGGCGGAAACGGTTTGGCTTCCATTGCATTGTCCAACACCGGTGCGTTATATGTCGTGGCCGCTGATGGAACGATTCGCAAATATCAGAGCGCGCAATAACTTTTTGCGGCGGCCTATTTTTTTTTGCCTTTATCGGAATCTTTGGAGACGCTTTTGGGCAGCAGCTCGATAATCTCTTCCCAATCCTTGACGGTCTGTCCCTTCTCGGTTTTCTCAAAAGTGTATCGCTTTTCAATATGTTCGGCGGATTCGGCAATAACGCCGGCAGAACCGACAATGGCATAGAGATGGATGCCTTTTTCTTTAAATGCCGCAAGCATTTTGGCGCCCTCCCAGCGCATTACCGGCGCCTCCGGAAACTCGTATTCATCCAGCCATTCTCTGGCCATCCGTAGTCCCGTATACCGGCTTATATAGACAACCCGGTATTTCTTAAGCAGCTTTTCCACCGCCCGGCGACTGGCTCCCGCTGCGATATCGGAAATAAATGCATCTTTAAATCCGCCTTCGATTTCGATGAAAATCACTTTTTCATTTTTTTTCACCACCAGCAGTAACCCGGAGCCGCTCTCTCCCTTTGAGCGGGCCTGCACCTTAATTATTCCCGGGCGTTTGGGCGTATATTTTCGATACCCGTAACCGTCACCCCCGGTTAAATTTTTCCCAAGGCGGTTATCATCCAGATAAAATTCTACCAGTCTGCCGCCGTCAGCAAAAAATCTGCCTTTGGTTAAAACCTTTAGATAGACAGGGGTTCCGGCCAGCGTCACCCGGTCATAAACGATAATCGCCCCCCGGCTGCTGGCGGCCGATAAAACGATAAAGCAACATATCAAAAAAACCGACAGGAGCTTGTTTTTCAAAAAAACGGTCATTTTCACTTTCTTGACACCTCTTACAGGTTTTTCTAAAATACAACTGATGGCTATCTGGCAAAATATTGTGCAACCAAGATAAGCACTGACTTCCAACACCACAATTTTATCTTTATCATGAGCGAATGGTCCGAGCCAAGAGATTTTAAAGAATGGACAAGACGAGTATTTGGATTGCGACCTATCTTGACGCTCATGCTTGTCAGCAGCATTTTTATCCTGGAGTTGCGATTTGATTGGATGGAGCGCATCCTGGGGGCCTATCTGGTCACCACCAATTCCGAGCGGCCTGAATCCGGCTCGATCTGGGAAAAGAGCCGTCAAACCCGCACAGCCCGGCAAACGCTTGAACAAATCCTTACCGACAAACAGACATTACAGCGTGAAGCCCGAAGTGCAGCCACCTTTACGCAAATTGCCGCCAGCGTCTCCCCTGGAGAAGGGGTGATGCTGTCCGCCGACCATTTCCGCAAACTTTATTTGCGGCTGGCACCGGCGATTGCCCACGAGGTTATATCACCTTTTGAATTGCTCGGCATCGCCAGCAGCGGGCTGTGGCGCCGAACCTACTTTGAAAAATCCGGTGCCCGCCTGATGATCTACCTGCTGGATGCCAATAACCGGGTATTGCAGCAGCTTGAACTTGGCTCCCTGCTGCTGTCCCGGTTAAAACGCGGAGAAGTGGCTCTGGCGGAATCACTCGACCAATTGCCGATTTTTGAAAACCGCATCTATCCTGCCGATCGGTTTTTTAATTCCTTACAATCCTTTCCCGAAGAGGTGCGCCGCAGTATGGTGCCGCAGCCTGAAACGCTGCTTGAGGTACCCGGGCAAATCGTCAGGATCGGAATTTCCGACGAAACCCAGTCCGGTTTTATCGAATTGGGTTTTGAATTCCTCAATGGTGCCCAACGCCGTGTGGTCCTCGTACAGGGCCATGAATGGGCTGTCTGGCGGTTGCGATCCAATCTGGAAGGCAGGAGTATGGATGATGCATCCGGCCGGACCGGAGATCGAAACGAAAACAGGACCCGCCAATGAGTCTATTTACCATAAGTGTGCGTCGATTCAGCATCCTTTTTTATACAGGGATGACCCTGGCGGGTTTGGGAGCATTGCTGGCGGTCGGCCTGATTTTCATAGCTGTACGCGATCTGCCCCAGGTGCCGGAGCCGCTAGGCCGCATTATTGAAACGCCGCCCACAGAAATATTTGCGGCTACCGGCGAAAGGCTGATGCTCATTGGCGGTCAGGAATTCGTTCCCCTCAACCGGATTTCTCCTTTTTTTGTTCAGGCGGTGATTGCCACCGAGGACCACCGTTTCTGGGAACATCACGGCCTGGATAAGCTGCGCACCCTGAAAGCATTGTGGATCACCCTTTTTGAACCTGGAAGAATCCAGGGGGCTTCAACCATTACCCAGCAGCTTGCCAAAAATCTGTTTTTTAGCTATCGGCGAACCTATATGCGTAAATTCCGGGAACTGCTGGTCGCCCTGCAGATTGAAACCCGCTACAGCAAGCGTGAAATTTTAGAAGCGTACTTGAATCAAATTCCTTTTGGCGTCGGTGCTTACGGCATTGAACGGGCCGCCCGGTCCTTTTTCGGCAAGCCTGCACTGGAGCTAAATCTGGCGGAATCCTCCTTGCTGGCCGGTCTGCCCAAGTCGCCGACCCGCTACAATCCCTACCGGTATTTTGAGCGGGCCAAGAAGAGACAGCAGCTGGTGTTGGCGCGAATGATTGCCGTCGGCTATATCACTGTTGAGGAAGCTGAAGCTGCCTATCAGGCCCCGCTGGAGTTGATGCCGCATCCTGCCGGCACTCGCAAAGGCAGCTATTTCCTCGATCTGGTCTTAAATGATCTTGAAGAGCGGTACGGCCCGGAGGTGGTTTACCACGGCGGGTTGAAAGTCAGTACTACCCTGGACCCCGAGCAGCAGGCCTGGGCAATCAAATCCCTGCAAAGCGGATTGGTAAAACTCGATCAGCTGATGGGGATTGTCGATCAGGATCAAACCGGCGATGCAAAATCCTGGTCCCACCCCCAAGGGGCACTGGTGGCCATCGAATGCAACTCCGGCGCCGTCAAAGCCATGGTGGGCGGCAGGGCTTATTCGGAAACAGAGTTTAACCGGGCAATCGGAAACAACCGGCTGCCCGGATCCGGATTTAAACCCTTTTTGTACTACGCTGCATTTGAAAAATTGAGTTTGACCCCGGCCAACGTTTTTGTAGACCGAAAAATCACCATCCCGGTTGTCGGCGCCAGCGATTGGACACCTCAAAATTTCGGGCGCGAACATGAAGGACCCATGATTTTAAAGCGGGCCCTCATGAAAAGCGTTAATGCCGTCGCCGCGCAGTTAGTCGAGCGCGTCGGGCCGGACGCATTGGTGGACGTGGCCCGGCGTTCCGGAATTAAAAGCCCCCTGAAACCCGTTTTTTCACTGGCACTGGGGACCTCCGGAGTGAGCCCCCTGGAAATGGCCGCCGCGTTTTCCACTTTTGCAACCGGCGGCATCCGGCATGAACCTTTCTGGATCCGCCGGGTTGAAGACCCCCTGGGCAGAGTGCTGGAAGAGCAAATCGTTCGCGGGCAGCGCTCCCTGGATGCAAGCATCGGTTACCAGGTCATCGACATGATGCGCGGCGTTTTGACCAGCGGCACCGGGAAGGTTGTCCGTCGCCTGGGTTTTGATCTACCGGCGGCCGGTAAAACCGGCACATCCGATGACTTTCGCGATGCCTGGTTTACCGGATTTACACCCACCCTGAGTGTTTCTGTATGGGTGGGATATGATCGCGGGATGCGTATGCGTGATGTAAACGGGGTCGGGATTACCGGCGGCAGGGGCGCTGCGCCTATCTGGGCGGATTTTATGATCAAGGCCACCAATGGAGAACCGCCAAGGGAATTTACCGTTCCATCGGATATTCACTTTGAAACCGTTGATGCGGTTAGCGGTGAAATCACCGGTCAAGGGGCCTCAGACCGGGTGAAGGTCGCTCTGCGCTCCGGGCAGGTTGCCGGAAGGGCGGCGGATGAAGCCGCCGCCATGAAGGCGAGCGGATCCGCCACAATAAAGGCGGACGGGTCCGCAATTGCAAATCCGGAACAATCCATCTTTGAAAAGACGGGTCAACCCGCCGTTGGGCCGACAGGCAAGTCATCCACCAACAGGGAGGACCGGTCCACCATTACGGAGGAGGATCTACCGCCAGAGTAAGTAATAGGTGTTTGGTATTTTGTGTTTAGTGTTTAGTTTCTGATCTGCCGAAGATTACGAATTGACCACCAAACACCAAACACCAAACACCAAACACGAAATACGCACTATGGTCTCTTTTTTGAAACATATCGCCGTACGCATCTGGCTGACGGTTCTTGCAGGCGGCATTGCCTGTCTGTGGGTATTGCCATCCTTCCAGGCCCGCCTCGGGCTCGAATGGGCGCTGTTGCCGGCATCGTTCATTATGGTGGCGGTCTTTTTGCTGATCGGATGGATTTCAACCCGCTGGGGGTTGAGCACGGTTGAACGGCTTCTGCATGAAGCCGGCGGTTTCGAAAGAGATGGCATGGTTTCCGAGGCCGAAAGCCGGTTCCGGCGGGCCCTGGCTGTGTTCGACAGTTTTCTGATTTCACCGCTGATAAAAAAGCAAAAATCCGGCGCGTTAAGCGCCCGCGTTGCCCGTTTTTACCTGGCCCGTACCAGAAGAAGTTATGAGGCGGAAGCGTTTCTGGTATATTACCTGCAGTCGAATCCGGAAGACGAAGAAGTTGCCGAAAACTGGATACAGCAGATCGAAAGCCGCGAGGGTTTGAGGGAAGAACATCAGGAACTGGCCTATCTTATCGGCAGCGCCCAACCCAAAAATCGGACCATCCAGTCCGCACTTGCCAGGTATTATTTGATGCTTGAAAGAACCGACTTTCCGGCGCTGCAAACCTACCGGCGCGTTCTGGTTGCGGAACAACAGGTGTCCGCCGATTTTCTCCAGAGCCTGGCCAACCTTTTTCTGAGAGAAAAACGTGCAGATGAATGGGCCCTGGAGATTTATCTCCAGGCGATTGCAGTAGACCGGCCTCACCCTGAAATCCTGCGGGGGATTGCTGCGTGTGTGCGGTGGATTTCGCTTACCGAACGCAACAAGGCGCTGCTGCAGCGGGCCTACCGCCATCTGGACGGCATGGACGTGGCTGAAATCAAAAAGGTGAGCGCCGGCTTTAAGCCCCCGGTTCCGCCTTCCGACCGGCGCGCAGTTCAGCTTCCGGCTCGGAAAAAGAAAACCCTTCTCCAAACCACCGCTGCCGTGCTGCTGACGTTTTATCAAGATCTAACGGCCCTGCCGTTGTTGATTTTCAGACAGATGCGATCCGCAATTCAATGGGCCCTGCAATCAAGAAAATCGAAACGTGTTCTTACGGGAATCTTGCTGGCCGGGTTAGCCGCGGCGGTTATTGTCCTGGTGATTAATACGGTGGGACATCTGGTCAAGAGCGAAGCGCCGGTTGCCAAAAAAATTGAGAAAGCGCCCGAGGCAATTACGGATCCATTCACATTGCAGGTGGCGGCCTACCTGAAACCCGCCTATGCCAGGAGTTATGTAGAAAAATTAAAAAAACAGGGATTGGATGCTTACTGGCGGGAGGCCATCAGCGCCAATAAGAAATGGTACCAGGTCCGGGTTTCACATTTTCCGGACAAAAAATCCGCCCGGGACTATGGGGAATCGCTCAAAGCCAAAGGGGTCATCGACGATTATTACGTCGCCAATTTTATCGTACCCAAGTAGGGTTCATTTGTTTCATTGGCTGGCTTAAATCGAACCAATTGAACGAATTAAACCAATCAAACCAATTAAACACCATGTCCGCCATCCAACTTACACCCGCCACTCCACACCCAATACCTGATACCCAATACCTAACTCAAATTCGGATCGCGTTCCCGAACATAGGCGAGCAGTTTTTTGGCGGTGGCGGACTTGACCTGAACGGCATCGTAGTCCAGGGGGACGTTGTTTAAATATTGCAGAATCAGTGCATCACCTTTTGAAAGGCCTCCGGGCAGTATGCCCGCAAAGAAAAAACCCAGCTGCTCAAATTGCTCCGTATAGGTGCAGGTTAATGGATCGGAGAGATTCAGGTAGAGGTTAAGAATTTCAATTTTTTTGAGGCAGAGTTCCTTTACTTTGGTCCGCAGCTCATCGTTGATATTCTTACCGTAACGGTCAACGATGATGCGGGCAAAATTCAAGGGGCCGACGAGGTTGATTCGGATCGCAAATGGTGATGCTGTCTTTTCAGCTTTCGTCGGCACCGCTGTTTTAATCTTTGGCGCAACACCCAGCCCTTTGTAAAGAGCGGTAATCATGCTGCTGTGATGCGGCGGCGCATAAATCGACAGGGAAGCGGGCGGCGGCTTTAGATATAAAAATTGCACCAGCATGCTCACCCGATAAGAATCTGTTGCCTGCAGGCCTTTAAACTCGATGCCGGGAGGTATCATCCCCAGCTTTAGCGCACAGTCTCTGAACCCGAATCCATGAACCGTATGTTGAGATATGGTGTGGTTGGTAACCGCTTCGCCGAAGGCGCCCTGCTTGCCCTGGGATTTGGCCTGATCCAGCAGATACTGGGTCATATTGCGAAAGCATCCCAGGTAACGAAACTCCGGTTTCACGACCCCCTGGGCCATTTCGACAATTTGAGGGTTCTCCTCCCAGATCTGAAAAACGCCATATCCCGCGATGTCATTTTCACCGGATACGGCAACAGCGGAGTGTATCTGACCGCTTTCATTAAGGGCGATGATTTTTTCAGGATAATAGACATATTCGCGGGGATACGTGTAACCGTAGGTCTTATATATCGTCTTAGACACTTCCGCTGCTTCGGCCGGAGCCATCCGCCGAATATGGCATTTTAATTCTTCCAATGATGAGGCAATTGGCGCCACCGATGGTTCAAAGGGCTCCAGATCGCAGGCCGCGTAATAGTCGGTGATACGTTTATTTTTCAGATGTTTGATTAATACCAGCTCCTTGCCTTCCGGCCCCAGATTGTTAAGCCGGATTTCATCCAGGTATTCTTTCAGATTGAAAATCGGTTCTCCCGGGTCGCGGCCATCATCGCCTGAACTTTCAACCACCGCCGCAGATGTATCACCCATACCGAAAGGAAGCCCTTTATCCCGCAGACTCACTTTTAATCCCTCGGGAATGCGCTCACAGCGTATCTCCAGCGTACCTTTTTCGCCCGGTTCGAAAGAGTATCGGATCAGGGCAGTGATCGCTTCAACGATGCCGTTTTCAAGAGATTTTACGTCTTGATCCGGCATCTCCATCGCACGGGCGATCTCGGATACATAAATGGCGGCTGCAGCTGCATATTTTGGATCATTGGGGATCTGTATGCTTGAATATTCACATTTCGATTCCATCGTCACCTCCCGGATCCCGGGATTACAGCCGGGCCATTGGGGTGTCCGGCAATATTCACCGGGAATGAAAAGCGACTGCACCTATAACGATAGGGTCGGGCATCGGTTTGTGTCAGAAAGGCAAAATTTAAATGCGGGAAAAAACATCCCCCTGAAGCCGTGCCTTCGGGGGGTGCTTGAAATTTTTTGAATCGGAAAAGTCGGGTATGAGGTTTTCACATAACGTGTCTGGCAATATTTTTTTTTATTGATTCTGTACGAGCGTTCAAATTGAAGAAGCTCAATCGCTCTTGGATTTTTTCTCAGAGCTCTTGGTGGAACTTTTTTTGGATCCTTTTTTGGTAGAGGAATACCCATCAGCGTACCATCCGCCCCCGACCAGTTTAAACGAACAGGGAGATATGATCTTTTTGGCCTTGCGGTTACATCGGGGACATTTGATTGACTCGGTACCCATCGGGACCAGGCTTTCGGTTATCGTGCCTTCCGGGCATTGGAACTCGTAAAAGGGCATCTTCTTCCTCCTGAAACTAATGAAAAAATATCAAGCAGTTAAGTCTTAATTTCTCTTTTTTTGATGCAAAAATATGCATTTTTTGCTTGATGTCAAGCAAATTGAATGCTTAAAGATGCACCTTTTATCGGATGCGTTACGGGATGTCAATCTATAAAATAAAAATGATAATATACTATTTTATTTCAAAATGTTATACACTGCTTCGGCCGCCAATTTATTGCTTGACACCTTTATCTTTCGGCATATATAAAAATCATAAATATTTTCAGATACTAACAGCTATGGCCCATCCGCGTCTGAAAGTATTCTTTGATATTACGGAAAGTTAAAAATACAGGAAAATCAATGAAATCACAAATTTTAAAGAAATTTTCAGGCCTGCAGGGGCTGCAAGCCAACGAACACACGATTATGGCAGTTTTTGCGGTCATTGTGGGGCTGGCAGCCGGCTTTGGGGCCGTAGGGTTCCGGTATCTTATTAATTTCTTTCAGACCCTGGCATACGGCGGTGAGAACGATCTGCTGGAGCTGGTGGCAAACCTGTCCTGGTATCATCGTGTGGCGGTACCGGCAATCGGCGGTCTGATTGTGGGACCGCTGGTTTATTTTTTTGCCAGGGAGGCCAAAGGGCATGGCGTACCGGAGGTTATGGAATCCGTGGCGCTCAAAGGCGGCGTGATCAGAAAGCGGGTGGTGGTGGTTAAATCACTGGCGTCTGCCATCAGTATCAGCACCGGCGGCTCCGTCGGCCGCGAAGGCCCGATCGTTCAAATTGGCTCGGCCATCGGATCGGTCCTCGGGCAGCTTATGAAAGTCTCGGCCGACCGCATGCGGACTCTGGTCGGCTGCGGGGCGGCCGCCGGCATTGCGGCCACATTTAATGCGCCCATAGCAGGTTCCATGTTTGCATTGGAGGTTATTCTGGGTGATTTCGGTCTGGCGACTTTTAGCCCGATTGTGATCAGTTCCGTGGTGGCCACAGCCGTGTCACGTGCGTTTCTGGGTGATACACCGGCATTTATCGTTCCGGTTTACGAATTGGTCAGCGCCTGGGAACTTCCCATGTATCTGGTTCTGGGCCTTTTTTGCGCGGTGGTCGGGATAACGTTCACTAAAACACTGTACCGAATCGAGGATCTGTTCGATCAGATTAAATTTCCCGAATATCTCAAGGGAATCATCGGCGGTCTGATCCTGGGCGTGGCGTCGCTGGTATTTCCGCAGATCCTGGGCGTCGGTTACGGGGCCATTGATATGGCCTTGATGCAGAAAATGGCCTGGTGGCTTTTGCTGGTCCTCGTGGCGGTTAAAATTCTGGCCACCTCGGTGACCATCGGCTCCGGCGGTTCCGGCGGCATCTTTGCGCCCTCACTCTTTCTGGGGGCCATGGCCGGCGGGTTTTTCGGTTTCGTCGCCCATCTATTGTTCCCCGCCATAACTGCATCTCCGGGGGCATACAGCATTGTGGGCATGGGCGCGGTGGTCAGCGCGACGACCCATGGTCCCCTGGCTGCCATTTTGATTCTCTTTGAAATGACGGGCAGTTACAAAATCATTCTTCCGCTGATGCTATCGTGCATCGTTGCGACGATCGCCAGCGGGCAGCTGTTAAGAGATTCGATTTATACCTTGAAGCTGGCGCGGCGAGGCGTGGACATCAAAGAAGGCAAAGAGGTCAACGTTCTGAGATCCATGTTTGTAAAAGACGTGATGAGCACAAATGTTGAAACCATGCCGCAAGCGCTACCTCTTGGAAAAATGGCCGAGAAGATCTCCAAAAGCAAATTCAACAGCTTCCCCGTGCTCGATGACCAAAATCAGCTGATCGGTATCCTTTCTTTTAAAGACTACAGTAAAGCAATCTTCGATGAACATTTGAAAGATCTGGTGGTGGCCAAGGATCTGGCCTCCACCGATCTGGTGACGGTTTCTATGGATGACAATCTATGGACGGCGCTGGAAAAGATCAGTTCAAAAGATTATGCGGTTCTGCCGGTTGTTTCGGCTCAGCAACCCAATAACTTGGAGGGGGTTGTAAGTCGCCGGGATATTATCGGCGCTTACAACAAGGCGGTACTTAAAAAATCGCTTTTTCAATAACACAGGTGGGATGATTAAATATTGGAAAAATGGAATAAGTGTCAAGAATGTATAAACCGGGAGTTGATGGTTTTTGAGCAATGATTAGTTTATCTCATAGATCATGATACTTTTTAATTCGATGCAACCCAGACCCAATATAGCGCAAAGCTTCACTGCGTGGCCGGCATTCCAGCATTCCAACATTAACCCTTTATTGCGCGAACGTCCCGACCAAAAAGAGGGTGGACCGGCACCGGATCTGGTCGAAGAGGAAGCCGCGGAAAAATCTCCTGAAGAAGAGCAATATATCCTCTGCCGGCAGTGCCATCAGGCCATCACCCGACCGGTCGAGCGCATTACGGTCCAGGGCGCCCACAGTCACACTTTCGCCAATCCCCACGGCGTCGTGTATGAAATCGGTTGTTTTAAGTATGCTCAGGGTTGCGGTTACGCCGGATCGCCGACCATGGAGTTCACCTGGTTTAGCGGCTATGCCTGGAGGGTCAGTTTTTGCACCATGTGCCTGACCCATCTGGGCTGGCTCTTTATCGCAAGCGGCGGCGACAGCTTCCATGGATTTATCCTGGATCGGCTAATACAACCGCAATAGTGTAAAAAATATTAAACTTGATTTATTTATTTCGTATGATTTCAAAAAGCGATCAGGATATAATTTTCGAGATTTTATTTTTATATATTGAGAGGACTTGAATGGGAGAAATAAAAAGCACATTAGATCTGGTAATGGAAAAAACCAAGAATCTGAGCCTCAGTGATGAAGAACGGCAGGGGCAGAAAAATAAAGAGATCGAGAGCCGTGTTCGCGGCCTGTTGCAGAAATTTATAGACCGGGCACTAACGGTCGACAAGTTGAGATCCGAATATCAAAATTTGAAAAAGGACTATGACCTGCCGGATAATGCAGCGCTGATCAAAGAAATTTGCAGGCAGATCGAATTCGGAAAGGATAATCAGGCCCTGTTTGAACTTCTGGCCCGGTTTAAGGTTGCCGATATTGAAGGGATCATTCAGGTTTTAGATGAATTTGATGACGCTATCGATACGGCGGCCCGGGAACGATCTGAAATCCTAAAAGATAAGCTTGCCGAGGCGCATTTTATCTCCGGGTCGGCCGTCGTACCCAACCTGGAAGCCGATCAAACCTGGCAGGAGCAGGCCGGAGAGATCCGGACCAGGTTTGAGCCGTTATTAAATCAGGCCAAAGCCAGGCTGCTGGCCGCGTAATTGGCCGCGATAGGTAATTCTCGATCTCCATTTGATTGTATGGCTTGATGACCAGACTACTGCTGAACATCGTGTCTGATATCTCCGTTTCCTCAGGATAGATGCTTTTAACCAGCCCGCGGTTTGCCCGAATTCGGGCATTCACGTTATGTGCGTTAGACCGGAGCGGGTAACGGACAATGAATTCCGGCGAATGCCCATGCGTCCAATCCCATGACTGATATTTCTCAGCGGCCAACTGATGGATCCCGTCCCAGTCTTTCCCTAACAATTTCCATTCATCCATCTCGCCGAATACTTTCGCAAGAGTTTCAATAATTTTATATCGAAAGCCGTATATATATAGCGGCGGTTACAAGTTTCCCGAGATGTTTGCCACTGCCCTTTTTTAATTGGGTAACAAACTCGTTTAGCGGTCCGTTTTGGCAAACAGCGCAGCTTTTAAAAACTCCCGATTAAACCGCGCAATATGCGTTATCGACACTTCTTTAGGGCAAGCGCTTTCACACGCCCGGTGGTTGGTGCAGTTGCCGAAGCCGCATGTGTCCATTTCCCTTAACATCAACATGACACGGGTGTTTGCTTCCGGTCTGCCCTGGGGCAGCAGGGCAAACTGGGACACCTTGGCGCTGACAAACAACATGGCCGACGCATTGGGACAGGTTGCCACGCAGGCACCGCAACCGATACAGGCCGCGGCGTCCATGGCTTCTTCAACTTTCTCCTGGGCTATGGCGATGGCGTTGGCATCCGGTGTGCCGCCGGTATTTACCGATATGTATCCGCCGGCCTGCATGATTTTATCAAGGGCGCTGCGGTCCACGATCAGGTCTTTAATCACTTTAAACGCCCTGGCCCGAAAGGGTTCCACCACAATGGTGTCCCCATCGTTGAACGCGCGCATATGCAGCTGGCATATGGTCATCCCTTTGCCGTGACCATGCGGTATGCCATTGACCATTGCGCCACAGGTACCGCAAATTCCCTCGCGACAGTCGTTGTCGAATTCAATCGGGTCTTTGTCTTCAAGAATCAGCTTCTCATTTAGCGCATCCAGCATTTCCACAAACGACATGTTGGGATCCACGTCTTCGACTGGAATGGTTTCGAACCGGCCCTGTTTTTTCGGCCCTTCCTGACGCCAGACTTTCAGAGTGATGTTAATTTTTTCTTGTTCACCCATTATTTGTAGCTCCTCTGTGTTAATTCGACATTTTCAAAAACAAGCGGCTCTTTGTAAAGTTCGGGCTGAACGCCATCACCTTTATACTCCCAGGCCGACACATGGCAAAAATTGTCGTCGTCCCGAATGGCTTCGCCCTCCTCTGTTTGCGACTCCACACGCAAATGGCCGCCGCAGGATTCCTTGCGATCCAGCGCATCGACAGCCATCAGCTCTCCGAGCTCAAGAAAATCAGCCAGGCGCCCGGCCTTTTGGAGATTAAGGCAGTAACTGCGATTATTTCCTGGAACCTTCAAATTTTCCCAGAACTGCCCCCTTAGCTCCCGGACCTTGTCGATCGCCGTTTTTAAGCCTGTCTCATTTCGGGTCACCCCCACGTAATCTTCCATAATTCTTCCCAACTCCTTATGGAAACTGTCAACCGTGCGTTTGCCGTTTAAGGATAGGATTCTTTTGATGCGCGCGTCACACGCTTGAAGGGACTCTTTGAACGCACCATGATCGAGACTCACATCTGATATACCGGCTTCGGCGAGGTAGCTTGCGATAGTGTATGGAGCGATGAAGTAACCGTCCGCCAATGCCTGCATAAGCGAATTGGCACCCAGACGATTGGCCCCATGGTCCGAGAAGTTGGCTTCACCGAGCACAAACAGGCCCGGGATGGTGCTCATCAGATTGTAATCCACCCACAGACCGCCCATCGTAAAATGGGCGGATGGATAGATCATCATCGGCGTCTCATACGGATCCTGGTCGATAATGTTTTTATACATGTCGAACAGATTACCATACTTACGGGCGATGACATCTCTGCCGTCACGTTTGATAGCGGCTGAAAAATCCATATATACGGCGCGTCCGGTAGGTCCGACGCCTTTGCCGGCATCACACTGCTGTTTGGCATTGCGGGAGGCCACATCCCGGGGCACCAGATTACCAAAGCTGGGGTATTTTTCCTCCAGATAATAGTCGCGCTCGTTTTCCGGGATGTCGTTCGCCGGTCGTTTATCGCCCGGTTCTTTGGGAACCCATACCCGCGCGTCGTTGCGCAGGCTCTCACTCATCAGGGTCAACTTGGTCTGGTGGTCGCTGTAATGCGGGATGCCGGTGGGATGAATCTGGACAAATGACGGATTTGCAAGACAGGCCCCCTTTTTATAGGCCTGGAAAATAGCGCTGGCATTGGATGAAATGGCGTTCGTGGATAGATAAAAGACGTTGCAGTAACCCCCCGTCGCCAAAATCACCGCATCGGCGGCATTCGGTTCGAGATCCCCGGTAATGAGGTTTCGGGCCACGATCCCCCGTGCCCGCTCGTTAACGACCACCAGATCCTGCATTTCATAACGTGGAAACATTTTGACCTGCCCATCAGCGATTTGACGAGACAGCGCTCCGTAGGCCCCCAGTAACAGCTGCTGGCCGGTTTGCCCTCTGGCGTAGAATGTTCTGGATACCTGGACTCCGCCGAAAGACCGGTTAGACAGGAGCCCGCCGTACTCCCGTGCGAAGGGAACGCCCTGCGCCACGCACTGGTCGATGACGTTGTTGCTCACCTGTCCCAGGCGATACACGTTGGCTTCCCGGGCGCGGAAATCACCGCCTTTGATCGTGTCGTAAAAAAACCGCCAGATACTGTCGCCGTCATTGGCATAATTCTTGGCTGCGTTGATGCCCCCCTGGGCGGCGATGCTGTGGGCCCGACGCGGGCTGTCCTGGATGCAAAATGTCTTGACGTTATAACCCATTTCGGCCAGGCTGGCGGAAGCCGAAGCACCGGCCAGCCCCGTACCGACGACAATGATGTTAAATCGGCGTCGGTTGGCCGGATTGACCAGCTTCATTTCCATCCGGTGCCGATCCCATTTCTCAGTCAGCGGACCGCCCGGAATTTTACCGTCCAACTGTTGCATGCTTGATCCTCCTTATTGATCAGGCCATTGTCAATTTACGACTTTCTTTTCAGGCGATAATCAGCAAATAAATCGGTAGAATTCCAAATCCGATTCCAAACATAAGCGTCACCACCAAACCCAGTTTCATCATCAAGGGCATGTAACGCGGGTGGTTGATGCCGAATGTTTGAAACAGGCTCCAGAAACCGTGGCTGATGTGAACAGACACGATAACCATCGCCACCACGTACATCAGGACCCAGGCCGGATTGGCAAAGGCGGCCGCCATCTGCTGGTAGATGGGGGTGACGGATTTATCGACAAAAGTGAACTTCAAGAGGTGCAGGATGACAAATATAAGAATTAAGACGCCCGTGTAGGCCATGGTCCTGGACCCTATGGTAAGGCCGCCGGGATTATTGAAGACTTCATATTTTGTCGGTCGGGCCTTGAGGTTTTCGAAAAAGAGCATAATGCCGACCACAATGTGAACCAGTCCCAGCGCCGCCAGTCCGATATTAAAAACGGTCAGATACGGCTGCAACGAATGCAGCTTGGCCGCATATCCATTGAACGCTTCGGCTCCGGCAAATGCCATAACGTTGCCGAGCAGGTGCACTGCCAGAAATCCGATCAGGCAGAAACCCGTCACCGCCATTAGCATTTTTTTACCAACAGAGGAACCGAGTAAAAACAAATACCAGTTCATGGCATCCTCCCTGGGTTAGATTATTGGTTATTTGTTATTCGTTATTAGGATTAATCCCGGGGTTATGCGCTGTGAAATGCAATTTAGCGAAATCCTTCTCTTGTGCGAACTGAACTGAAGAGCACCACCGAGACAATCAACCTAAACCCAGTCTGCTTAAAGCAGAATTTCTACCAATAACTAAAAACAACTAAAAATTAACAAATAATCGAAAATTGGGTTTTATCCCAATTATCGATTATTTGGGTATTTCACGCGGATCTGTCATATTCTCCGGCCGAAGCATATCGTCGAGCTTATCCTGGCTTATCAATCCTTTTTCCAGCGCCAGAGCATAAACACTGCCACCGGTTTTGAGAGCTTCCTTGGCAATGCTGGCCGATTGTTCATACCCGATCACCGGGACCAGGGCGGTTACTAGACCGATGCTGTTTTCCACATATCGGCGGCAATTATCCCGGTTGGCTTCAATACCGACGATGCACCGGCTAGCGAGGGTGATACAGGCATTTTTGAGAATCAGCATACCGTGTAGCAGATCGTAGGAAATAATGGGTTCGGCCATGCACAACTCCAGCTCGCTGGCTTCGGCGGCCATCGAAACCACGGCATCATAGCCAATAACCTGGTAGCAGATTTGGTTGACCAGCTCGGGAATTACCGGGTTGACCTTTCCAGGCATGATGGATGATCCCGGTTGCATGGGCGGCAGGTTGATCTCATTCAAACCACATCGCGGACCGGACGACAACCAGCGTAAGTCGTTGCAGATTTTTGATATCTGCACCGCCGCCCGTTTCATGGCGGCCGACATCTGGACGAACGAGTTTCTGTGTGACGAGATCGGCATAACCCGGTGGGCTGTTGATGCCGGTTCCGATCGCCGTGGCCCCCATGTTGATGTCGTGCAATTCGTCTTCAGCACGTTTGAGAGCTGCCACGGCACTTTCGATCATCACGGCATAGGCGGAAAACTCCTGACCCAGGGTCATGGGAACGGCATCCTGATTTTCTGTGCGCCCCATTTTGAGCACATCGGCAAATTCTTTGGCCTTGGATTCCAGCGCTTCTTTGAGGTCCCCCATGGTGCCTAACAGATCTTTTAATGACAGCAAAACCGCCAGCTTGATGGCTGTCGGGTAAGCATCATTGGTCGACTGGGAACAGTTGACGTGGTCATTGGGGTGCAGATAGTCATATTCCCCTTTTTTGTGCCCCATGATTTCCAGTCCCCGATTGGCGATGACCTCATTGGCGTTCATGTTGGTGGAAGTTCCGGCCCCGCCCTGAAACATGTCCACGGTAAAGTGCTCATGCAATTTGCCGGTCAGCAGTTCATCACAGGCCGCGCTGATGGCCTTGATTTTGTCTTCGTCCAGCACCCCCAGTTCGTGATTCGCCAGGGCGGCGGCTTTTTTCACAAAGGCCAGAGCTTCGATCATATGCTCGAAATTATGCACGTATACACCGGAAATCGGAAAGTTTTCCATGGCACGCAGGGTCTGCACACCGTAATAGGCCTGGTCAGGTATCTCACGCTCTCCCAGCGAATCGTGCTCGAGACGAACGGCGCCTTTCAGGTGCACCGGGCTCTCCACATGTGCGATACTCTGGGAGACGACTCTAAGCCGTTTACTGATACGGGCCGCCACATTCGCCACGATACGGAAGAACACCTCGGGTTTTTCGGTGCGATAGGCCTTAATCTGGTCGATTGTGATCTGCCAGAGCGTCGCACCCAGTCGGGTAAATGCACCGCTGGTGTGTGGCACCTCACCTAAAAATGCATCTTCACTGATCATCTGACCGGCTCCCAGGGTCGCATAATGTTTGGTCGACCCGTGCACGCCGCGCACGATATCCACTTCCCCATCAAGGATAATCCCGCCCCAAAGACGCGGGGTGGATTCATGAAACAGCCATTCTTCGGCTTCATAGGTGCGCTGTTTGCCCTTGTCGAAAAAGTCCTGCAGATCGGATTGATCAATGCCGATTCGTTCAGCCGCCGCTTTAAGGACTTCATTAATTTCCATCATAACGGCTCCTCCTTATTTGATTCATATTGGCTTGCCTTATATCTTTTCTTATCAGAGTATTCCCCACCAAGATTTCAACCGCAATGTCATAGCCGGTCACGATATAAATGAAAAAATTGCTATAAAACTTTAATTACCAGCGGTGCGAGCAGAAAACCGAAGGTCACCGCCAGCGTAATGCAAACAACCCCGGGTATCAAAAACGGATGATTGAACACAAACTTGCCGATACGCGTGGAGCCGGTGTCGTCGAACTCAATGGCTGCCAGCAGCGTAGGGTAGGTCGGCAGAACGAACAGCGCGCTGACGGCTGCGAAGGCAGCAATCGCCGCCACCGGGCTGACGCCCAGTGCGATCGCTGCCGGCATCAGGGCCCGGGTAGTCGCCGCCTGGGAGTAAAGCAGCATGGCGGCAAAAAACAGCACGACAGCCAGTAGCCAGGGTTTGGTCTCCAGCAGGTTGCCGGCAAATACGTTGATTTCTTCGATGTGGGCCGCCACGAAGGTGGTGCCCAGCCAGGCCACCCCCAGAACACACACACAGGCGCTCATGCCGGATTTGAAAGTCGCGGCGTTAAGCACTTTATTGCAGTCGATCTTACAAAACAGGGCAATCGCTGTCGCTGCTGCGAGCATAAATGTCATAATGGCTGCATCGCGTTTCAGGACCGGATCTTCGATCAGGCCAACGGTGCTGCTGATGGCCATGGCGTAGCAGACCACGGCGATGATCGCGATCAGAAAGATCAGCACGGAAGTTTTCGCGCTCGGAGGAATTTCCGGCTGTTGCTTTTCTTTTTCGGTGGGCATCGCCACCAAGCCTTTAGCAAGACGATCCTGGTAAACCGCATCGTCTTTGAGATCTTTGCCGAGGAAATTGGCAACGAAGGCGGTTAACATCACCGCGACAAAAGTGGTTGGGATACAGATGGCCAGCAGTTCCACATAGCCGACCCCGATCGGCTCCAGCGCGCCTGCGAAGAACACCACTGCGGCCGATATGGGAGAGGCGGTGATTGCAATTTGTGAGGCGATCGTTGCTATCGAAAGGGGGCGCGACGGACGGATGCCCTCCCGTTTGGCCACTTCGGCGATAACCGGCAGGGTTGAGAAGGCTGTCAGGCCGGTTCCTGCAAAAATGGTCATGGTATAGGTAACCAGCGGGGCCAGAAACGTAATGTATTTGGGATTGCTGCGCAAGATTCGTTCCGCCTGCTGGACCAGATAATCCAGGCCGCCGGCGACCTGCATAGCAGCAATAGCGGCGATGACCGACATGATAATCAGGATAACGTCGATGGGTATATCGCCCGGTTTGAGACCGAATCCCAGTGCCAGTACCAGAACCCCCAGGCCGCCGGCGAACCCGATGCCGATACTGCCAAGTCGGGCCCCCAAAAAGATGAAGACCAATACGACGATAAGTTCAATAATCCACATGATGATTTTCCTCCCTTCAGGGAATGCTGTAGGAGCCTTTGAGATCCTGGGTGTGGCCCGTAAAAATGCCTTGGTTCTCATCCGTAAAAGTGGACTTCCAGGTGAAGTTAAACATTCCCGTAAGCCCTTTCAGGCTGTCGGTACCGCCGACAAATTCTCCCGTCACCTTGACCCCCTCTTTAAGTGGTTGGCCTTTGAGAACGCTGTAAGCCTTCTCACCGTTCATGCTCCGCCAGACGCATCGCACAGAGCCACCTGCCACCGAATCCGATAGCCCCACGCACTCCCCCCAGAAATCCGCTATCCCGGCAATTTCATTCTTGAGGCTGACGTTTCCTGAGAGTTTGAAGGTGCCAACCTGGCGGCCCTCGACGAAATCAAACGGCTGAAGCTTGCCGCTGGCAATCCAGTTCGCTGAAAAAGTGCCGGACTTTTCCGCTACTGCCTGCGTCGCCGGCATGAACGCGGCGATAGCGAAAATGACGATAATCATCGCACGCCATACCGTAGACTTCATAGGTTCTGCCATAATCCTTTCTCCTTTTTCATTATTAATTACGGTTTGAAAATCGGGTTATTGCGATTGAAGTGAAATCATAACCCGCTTACCTCTTTTGTTGGTTGTTGGCCTGGGTTTATTTTTATATAGCCAATTCATCCCCAGGCTGGCCACCAGGCCACCGGTTACGTTTGAATTTTCTTTAAGCAGAACATCGCTATTTCCCGACCCCCTGATGTTCAGGTATGCGCTGGCGCGCTTCAAGAAGCGGAAAGATACGCACAACCGGATTGCCACCGCGGGCTTTGTGCACGACGCTTATGAGGCTATCTTCAAACTCAGGGGGCAGATTCACCTGGCTCATTAAGATAATGGTAATTCCGGCTTCAGGCTCGACGCTGTTTCGGCCCATGCCGATGAGCTCCACCGCCGGCCAATAGCTGAGGTACTGATTCACGGCTTTGCGCACCTGTGCCGCCACCGGGTATTCCAATGGCCGATTCTGGCCTGTACGTCTTCCTTCTATCATATGAATCATCAGCGGTGCCACTAAAAGGGCTAACGAGAGAAACAACAGCATTGTGGCTCTACGCACCCAAATCGGCATACCAGAACCATGGAGGGAAACATGCACTTTTAACATCCGGAACACGATTGCCGCGCCGAGTATAATGGCAACAAGGTTCGTGATCAGCAAAATAGTGGCATTAAAAGAGATTATGGGACTTCCATGCGTTAGCGCAATGCCCACAACTGCAAGAGGCGGCACAAGTGCTGCTGCGATGGCAACACCTGCGAGTGTTGTCATCACATGGGATCGCCCCGTAGCATAAGCCGCTGTCATTCCCGAGAAAAATGCTATACCGAGGTCCAATAAATCAGCCTTTCCGCGTGCTTCGATTTCTAGCGTCGGTTCGAACCCGAAATTGATCGCGCCGAAGATTAAGGAAGCTGCAAAACCGATTCCAAGACCGATAACAGTAACTCCCAGACTCCTTCTGAACAGGCTCAAGTTCCCTTGAACGAGCCCATGACCTGCGGCAACAAGCGGTCCCATTAGCGGTGCTACGAGCATCGCGCCAATAACGACGGCGGTTGAGTCCGCCAGTAATCCTAATGATGCCAGCGAGGTGGATAACACCATCATCATTATGAAGTCTATGTTTGGTTGAGCGCTTAGTTCGAGCTGCTGGACAAGATCGAGTCTTTCTTCGCGCTCTAAGGTCGGAAAAACTCCGAAGATATTATTGAACCGTATTCTGCCGAAGGACATATTTTTCACCTCCAAAAAATTACCGATATATTGAAAGCAACAAGAACGTTATCTTGCAGTTTTCGTAGACTGCAGATTGATCGATTCATCCAAACTGCGCAGATGCAGGTCCCGTTGGGGAAAAGCGATCTCGATTTTCGCTTCCCTGAATCTCCGGTCAATTTCCTGGTGAAGCTCACTTTTTACCGTCAGCCTTTCTTCAGCATGCGGCACCCAGACGCGAAGCTCAAAGCCGAGTGAACTCTCCCCGAAACTCAGAAACAACACCTGAGGCTCGGGCGTTTTAGCCGCCTTTGAGTTTGCAATGGCGCATGCCAGCAGGGTTTCCATCACCAGGGGAACGTCGGAACCATAGGCTACTCCTACAGGTATAGCCACCCGCACGAGACGATTGCTCAGCGTCCAATTGGTCACCTGATTGCTGACGAGGTCGGCGTTGGGAATGATCACATCTGCCTGGTCGAAGGTTTGAACGTTTGTGGCGCGAAGACCAATATTTTTGATTTCAGCCCATTTTCCATCGAGTTCGATAAAATCGCCCACCCGGACAGGTCGTTCAAAAAGTAGAATGAGTCCGCTGACAAAATTGTTGACAACACCTTGCAGGCCAAAGCCGATGCCAATGCCAAGTGCACTCAAAATGATTGTGAGTTTTGTAAACTCGAACCCGAGTGCCAAGAGTGCCAATACAAAGCCTATAAATATTAAAGCATAGTGAACCAATCTTGCTATTGAAATCTTGACCCCCGTTTCCACCCGACCCCTGTCGAGGACTTGCTCCATGAGCAATTTTTGGATAAGCCAAGATGCCAGAAACGATCCGTAAAGGATACCTGCTGAAATAACCACCAGGCCCAAACTAATCCGCTGGGATCCCAGGTTGAACCCAAGTGCCAGCAAACCTTTAATCGCCTCTATCAGGTCATCGTAAGCGCCCCAGATAAAAAGAATACCGGGTAGCAATAAGAGCCCGCATACGGCGGCATTGATGAAAAGTGCCACCCGGCGAATGATGATATCGGTATCCCCGTAAAACAATGCCATTTGTTGGAGGGATGAGCTGCGGAATACCCACTCTAAGAAGCCGCGAGTCAGGTACATAAACAGCATCAAACCGAGCACAGGTACTGTTGAACGCAGCAGAGATATGAACAGATATTCGGCCAACCCCTGTTTTCCCCAAATCTCGGCAATGATGATGAATGCCGAAAAGAAAGCGGCCGCCCAAAGCACCCAACGATAAACGCCTGAGTCTTTTTGACGCCGGCTTTCGCCGGCCCACCGAATACAGAAGAGAAGGCCGGCCAACGCTGCTAAAACCGTGTATAATCGAATTAGCGGAAGCGGCAGCATAATCACATGCAGTATTCTGGTGACGATATAAACGATGGTTAATCCGTATACAAGCTGGCTTTTCCAAGATGCTGGAAACAAGGCCCCGATAAGTCGGGCAAAGGAGATACCGCCAACAATCGTAAGGCCAAGTGCCCACGTGTCTTGAAGCTCCCCATATTCGTAAAACGGCATGAACACAATGGTGCCGAAAAATATACCTGCTGAAAAAGGCCGAACTGCCAGAAACCGCCAACGCTGCGAGTCGTTCAAAACCTGCCGGTTTCGATAAACGGTAACGATCACGATAAGAGTGAAAAAAATCTGGAAAAAGACGATGAACCCCCGCCGATCAAAGAAACGCCTGTCTATCCATGAGGTCTCAACCAAACCTTTTTGCAGTGCATACCACAATTCGCTTGAATATTGAGAAAAATACTGGGAAGAAAACATCGGGGGAGATATGTTGACCCTGACACCGGAACGCGCGGCTAAGATCATAGAATCCAATTCTGCGTTGAAAGCCATCATTTTCGCCTGGATATTTCCGGCTCTCTCCTGGACCGTCAGCATCGAACCAAGTTGCGAATTGACGATTTTTAATGCCTTGTCGATCGTGTCCTTTGCGCTTGTAAAGATCGATTTGAGTTGATCAAGATCTCCATCTTCGAGCAGAGCATTCTGCCATTCGTTCCATTGTTGCTTCTCCACCAACCAATCTTTTCGCCAAGTGCCAAACTGACGAATGGTTTCGCCAAGGGGTCTGCTGATTTCTTCAAGCAATCCGTTTTCCCGCTCGATTACCTTTCTGATTTCCACAAGTTTACTTAGACTGCCATCTTTTGAGTCTTTTATCTGTTGTAATCGGGCGGCAGGATCCTTTAGGTTCTCCTCGATGCTGGCGTACTTTTTTTCAAATTCAGAGATATCCAGGACGTCAGCAATTCTATTTTCAAGGATTGCCAGCTCTCCAGACAATTTTGCTGCTTTTGGTATGATATCGGCCAGATCCGGTGCTGACACAGATACATCCTGTTTTTTTCCCGAAGGTTGATCGCCATCAGATTGCTCTATAGCCAACCCGTGGCTTGATATCAGAATTACGGCAATGGGCAACACAAACCTAAGGATTTTCTTTGCAGAATGTCTCATGAGCGAACTCCGACTAAGCTATAATTACAATAAACTATGGTTTCGCTAATGCGCTACACACCATAAGAATTATGTTTTTGTCCTCTCTCAGTAGTCGAACTATATCTTCACTCTCCCTTTGGAGGGGCACTACAAATCGATTTTAGCATTCAATTCGAATGCGCATGCCCCAACCGTTTTTAGCTCACGGCTTTGGACTTTTCGCTGGGAAAGTGATCCGGCTCGCCGCCTGTATCGGGCTGTGAAAGGTCATCGAGCCAGACCCGCAAGAGCTTGAATCCGATTGATAAGATGACGGCTCCAATAAACAGACCGATAAATCCCATCGAAAGAAATCCTCCGATCGCACCGAGAAAAATGACCAGCATGGGCACCGGCGCGCCGCGTCCCAGCAGTATGGGCTTCAAGAAATTATCCAATAAAGAAACCAGAATTAGCCAGCCCGTCAGCAATCCAGCGGTAAGCGTGTCGGCACTGTAAAACATGTAGATGATGACCGGTAAGACCACCGGGAAAATCCCGATTTGAATAATGGCCAGAAACAGACAGAGAAACGCCCAGAGACCCGCTGCCGGTACCCCGGCTACCCAAAACCCGATTCCTGCCAACAGGGACTGAATAATGGCCACCCCAAGAATCCCTCTGACCACATTGCGCACGGTTTTGGCCGAAATATCCGCAAAACCGGCGCCGCGTTCTCCGGCCAGACGCACGAAAAGGTCTCTTGCCACGTTTCCGCTCCCCCTGGCATTGGCCATGAAGACTCCGGCAATGATGATTGAGAGCGCAAATTGCAGCAATCCCAGAGCGGTGCCCGTGGCCGACTTCAGCAGCCACAAGCTTATTGCCTTGAGCTGAGGTTGAAACCGGGCCAGGGTCGCTTTTAGGTTTGCCGAAGCCTCAACCCATTCACGCTTCAATGGCTTGCCAATCAGAGGCCACGTATCGATGTTATCCGGCGGCGGCGGCACTTTAATTTCGCTGTGCTGTAACCTCTCGCTGATGGATTTCGTCCCATCGACAAGCGAGCCGATCATCTGGATGCTGGGGAGAATAATAATAAGGAGCATAACGGCACTAATTATGGCAGACGCCAACTTTTCACGGCCGCCGATTGCACCGCTGAGCCTTCTGCAGCCAGGGTATAATGTAATCGCCAGGATGATTCCCCACATCACTGGAGAGATAAAGGGCCTTAATATAGTGAAACACAGTGCTATCAGAAGGGCGATAACACCGATTCGAATCGCTATATCAATTGCCGGGCCTGTGTATTTGTTTTCCAGGGTAATTTTGTCTGATTCATTCATAAGGATTCCCCTCTTGATGGTGGTATATTTATGGGTGGCTTCATTTCTAATCAGAAGTTCCCGGATTTCTTCCAGCAGCAGGGGTAAAAGCCCCCGGTCTTTATAATTTTTACGCGAATAGAGTAATGCATACGCAAATATTCAATATTTTACAAGAACTACCATCGTAGACCGTATCTGAAGGTGAAATTTGGAAGGGCTGAAAAATCGTTAGATATGCTGATGAGATGTGCAAAATATTGTGATAATGGTTACATAGCCATTATGCCCGTTTATTTGCAGTTTTTTGGATTTCGTTCGTCAATCCATTATTTTCTGCGCATAAACCTTCACTAATTAGTGATACATTAACACTTAAAGCTGTTTCAACTTGACTCTATGCCAGTTGGCCTGAATAACACGGTAATATGGGTATTTGGGATTCCGAACCGATCCAGAGGAATCATTACAGCGTGGTCTTTGGCTAGACCTGGTGGAAATGAAACCGAAACAGGTATTTCTCCAGAAATAGCGCCCTCACCTGCACACCGCAGGCATTCATAAAATCCCACACCCCCTTGACCACGGCAAGTTGGACATACTGCCTGGGCCGGCACCATCACCCTGGCATTTCCACCGCGGCGTGCCTGCTGCGGTGTTAGTGTCACCTCAAGCGTCAGGTTTTGGACACGGGCGGACTTCGGTTGCGTGAGGTCGGAAAAATTGTTCCACAGCCAGTCAAAGATCTCGTCAAATGAAGGGGTGAATGACTGAAACGATCGGACGGGTGATACTTCGCCTATATCGACGGGGCCATCCTCAGGAATTAGCGGTTCAGGCTCAGGGTAAGTGCTGGGTCTCAATGGTGTTTTTATCGGCACTTTTCTGATGCTTAGCTCATATTCACGTCGTCGCCGTCGATCTCCGAGCACCGAATAGGCTTCCTGTATATCCCTGAATCTCCTGTTGCTTCCGGTATAATGATCCGGATGAAACTCCTTGGCAAGCCGCCGATACGCACTTCTAATTTCATCCCCAGTGGCATTTGGTGAGATTCCCAAAATTGCAAAATAGCTTTTTGCCATGGCAGACCTCCTTAACCCGTTGTAATGTGGGTTAACCAAATTGAGCCGAATGTTTGATGAAGATGAAGGAGGTTTGTGGAATGTTTATACATTATTTCACCTCCTATTATATTAGCCCAATTTAGCACCAATCAAACAAAAGGCGAATGTATGTAAAATTTATTGAACGAAATCGAGACTTATTTTCTGGATTAAACGGAGCCGGAATTTCTCAAATCGTGTCTGCCGGGATTTTCCGGCTCCTTATTTCACTCAGCCAGTTTTAACGGTAATCTTTTTCGGGGTCGCTTTTTCAACCTTTGGAAGCGTCAATCGAAGTACGCCATCATTTAGCTTTGCATCAATGCTTTCCTGGTTGATGAGTTCACCAAGGGTAAACTGTCGGTAATATTTGCCGGTTTCATACTCAACCAGTATTGATTCCTCTTCGCTCTTATCAACAGGGCTAACATCCGCCGACAGGGTCAAGGTGTTGTCGCGAAGATCAATCGTTAAGTCATCTGCTTTTACGCCCGGCATATCGGCCAGCAGGGTAATCTCTTTTTCCGTCTCAAATATATCAACTGCAGGTGTGAAAACCAATCCCGGCGTGGTTTGCTCCGCAGGAACGGCCACTTCTTGCTTTTCTCGAACCTTAAGTTCTTTACTCTGTGTATCAGCCATTGCTAAATCCCTCCTTTGAGAAAGAATTTTTTCACTAATTGACGCTAATTTGTTTGGGTTTTGCGATTTCTGCTTTTGAAACCACAATGCTTAAAATACCGTTTTCCAGTTTGGCTTCCACCTTATCCGTATCAACCTCGCCGGGAAGTCCGATAATCCTGGAAAATGTGCCAGCTTCGCGTTCCCTTCGGTGATAGCGGGCGCCTTCTTTTGCCGCAGCGATCTTTCTTTCACCGGAAATCGCAAGGTTGTTTCCCGTAACCTGAATGTCAAGCTCATCAGCTTTCACACCAGGTAATTCGGCACGTACATAATAATGATCCTTGTCTTCAGTTAGGTTAATCAGCGGAAATACACCGGCGCTTACGCGATGACTTGGGGTAAAATCGAACATCTGATCAAGCTGCTGTCTCATCCGATGTAACTCTTCCCACGGGCTCCTGAATCTCCAAGTTGGAACGTTAAAAAATCTGCGGTAAATCATTTTAACACCTCCCTAAATTTTAGTGTTCATGGTCTATTAAGTGCCTGGGATTAAAACCTGACGGTATGATAAATGCGTAAACTTGAATATAGGATAAAAACAAATTTATCATTGTCAATATCTGATATAAAAAAATTATTGCATTATTAAAAAATTTTATTATATTAGAGTAATGAAAGCAGATGGTTTGCAGAAAAAGGAGATAATTTATGAAAAAAACAGAAGAAAATCAGATCGATGTGAGCATATCTGTATCTAAGCCATCAGCTCTGGACCTCAGGGGTCGGCAATCGGTGAGGGCTACATTCCGACTTTCTGAAGATTGTATTGATGCCATCAGTATCCTTTCGGCCCAATTGGGGATCAAGCAAAAATCAGTTTTTGACCACTTGATGGAGGATGCTCAGGTTTTAAAAAACATTGCGGGTGAGCTCGAAAACACAGATTTTGATCGCCATGAACGAATCCAAAAAACGTTTGTCATCAGCCGCAGATCACTATCATTTTTAGATACGATTTCCAGCAAGCATAATGCACCGAGGGATGCATTGGTGGAATATTCAGTCCGAAGGCTGTTACCGATTATAGCTCGAGAGCGCAAAAAACACGCAAAGCGGAAAGAATTGTTGGCTGATATATCCAATCATTTCGCAGAAGGTGATAGGCTGTTATCGAAAGCAGAGGAATTACTGGGCAGCGAAGACCCGATCATCAATAAACTGCAGGTAGCCATGTCCGCATATAAACATGCGTTTGACGACATCAACACTTTCATAGAGAAGGGAAAAATAATAGAAAATTTTCATCCTGAATGAAAGGGAAACTGATCCGATTATTGGGTGTCAAATCTTGAATAGTGAATAATATCTCGGATTCGAGCCACAATTCATGATTTGATCTCCAGGTTCTCTTTTGTGTTGGCCTGAGGAAATTGAGCTTCTCCATGGATTTGACTAGGCATTTGGGATCTTGTCTTCAAGAAACATGCGTTGCTCGTAGGCTGCCTTGTGAAACCAGAACCATTTGACGTCGCTGCCGGTCCATTTAAGATTTAGCCTGGCAAAGTCGGACGCATCGTCGAAATCGTCCCAATCAACGGTATCCCCGCACAGCGCCCCCTCTCTCCAGTCAAAACGGCTGTATGAAAAAGAAATACCCGGGAAAGCGTTTTTCCAGGTTTCATTTTTTCCGAAGACCATTTTTAATTTATCAGCAAAATCATCCCAATTCCGGGGCGGATTCGGTGAAACACTTGAGAGTTTTTCGTGGATGATTTCGGCGGCATCCATAAATTCCTGAGCATTATCACGAATGATAGTCCGAGGTCTTTTGCTCTTATCGGAGTAGGTCGCCTTCCAATGAATGTTGGTTGCATCGGGGATAAAACCGGCTTCAGTGTGGCCCACATCAGGGGCAACATATGATATGATGTTCCCATGAATGTCTACAGAAGAAAATCGGTTTCCGTTTTTAACCCTGATATTTTTGATATCGTTCTCCGTCGAGCAATGATGGCCGGAAAAGCCGCAGTGAGACCACGTATCCGCATACGTGTGCAGGGCGAGACCCGTTTTCACGAGAGCAAATTCGTATGCATCGGTATTTACGGCTGCATTTCTTAGAGAGTCCAGGGCGTTATCAAACAGATGACTTGCCAGGCTGCTGTTTTTACATGTGACAAAGTCGAATTCCTCCTGGGCATCGTTATCCTGATTCGCGATCGGAGGGATGAAATGAAACGCCATCAGTATCTTTCTCTGAACAGATGGCTTAAGATAAAAACGCATCCATTTCCATAGTCTTACAAGCCACGTCTTCGATGAGTGCGCCGTACATATGGGGTCAAACGTGATCCCATTATACCTTGGATAATCGATCGATTGCGGGACATCTGCGATTTTCATCGCTTTGTGTTCAGAGGCATCGTCGGCATATTGACTGGCGTATGCAATGATTTGAGCGTCCTTTCCAGGAAATCCGGCCATTTCAGAAAGGACACGGATACAGTAATAATGGAATTCCTTGTTCATGACGTTCCTCCCCGATCAGTCTTTAATTTATTTATTTTGGGTCAGCGTTACAGTTGGTTCGAAATATTCCTTATATAGAGTGATGTTCAGTTGTCCTGGCTGAAGAATGGTAGCGAAAGAGAAAAGAAGATTTTTACTCAGCTTGAGATCTGTTTTCGAAAGCAAAAGGGATGTAGCGTGCGATGGAGCTCTCAATTTCGAACTGTCCGCTCTTCTTTTAAAATATTAAAATAAAAAAGTCAATAAAAATTTATTGCAAATACAATGAGTTATGTTCGGATGGTGAGGCCGATGATGAGATTAAAAGGCGTGAGGAATAGGGTTATTCGATTGCGAATTGCGGATTGGGAATTGCGGAATTCAATTAATCCGCAGATTACGCAGATTTTCGCAGATTACAAAAAAGGGTTAAAGTTATGGGTATAGGGTATAAGGTATAGGGAAAAAGGGGAGCGCTGTTGGCGGAAGCGGTTAGCTTGGGCATGATGGTTATCGGGGGAGATAGGCTGGCGTTGGTTTTTTCCTGATATTTGTAAACAGCTTGATAAACCTTCCGCCGAATTTACCGATTAATAAGGCCACTATAATTCCGATCACGGGAATTATTACGACTAAAGGATCTCAGGTCCCTTCGGTAAATACAGGTGTGCATACATCGAGGTCATTCATTTTTGTTGCCCCTGGGTTAAGATTATTAGAAGCTATCTCAATCCGCCTGCGGCAGACGCTTGGTCGTGATCGACTATTTTTGAGATAGCTTCTATAAGTAATCAAGGATCAGATGTGGGTTACGTGCCTTTAGCCCCCTGCCTGCTTTTCGAGCTCATCCAGTTTGTCGGGCTCTGAAATAGCAATGTCCACAAGGGCTTTGGGGATCGAACTCTGCTCGCACATCACTCTGATTTCTTTCTCCTCCTCGCTGAATTCCATGATTTCGCGGATACCCTCGATGTGGGTGAGCATCTCATCCGGGGGGATATCATCCAGCGCAGGTCCGGCAGCCGCTGCCTTTTTCTTGGCGGCCTCTTCTTCCGCCAGCCTTTGTTTTTCCTTTAGCTCTTCTTCCATTGCCTTTTTGGCACCATTGATTGCGCCCTGGTCAACTTTCGCCATCTCGATTATCAATTCTTCGGAGACGTTATTCGTCAAAAGGTGCTTCACCTTTTCTTCGTTGGGCCTGCCCTCTACCGCCTTAAGCAGCTTTGCCACTCTTTCCCTCTCTGCGCGTTCCTTTTCCATTTGGGCGATCACCTCTTGCAGCTTCTCCCCGGTAATTTCCAGTGCGCTGGTGATCACTTCGTGATCCACCTGTTCCTCGATGAGAAATCGGATACCTTCATCGTCGGGCAGCTCTTTTGCCTTGGCAATGAACAGATCGAGTTTCGTCTTCTCGACAATCTTGATCACATCCGCTCTGCGCTCGGATCTTTTAAGTCGCGGCCACGTTTCTCCGATGTCGCCGATGAGCTTATTCGTTGCAGAATAAGGGTCAGCCACGTCCTCCAGTTTAAGTGCGGCGATCGCCGTGTTGAGATCCTCCATCAGGGGCTTTCCCACTCTGTGCGCTTCATCCATTGCCCATCTCAATTGAAGCATGTTGCCCCCGTGACGCGAAACATTGTAACCCGCATTGTCAAGTTCACCGGCAATCTGTTGAATCGATGCTTCCAGGTTTTCCGCTGAGAGGTTCTGCGAGCCGAGTTTGAGGATGTTTTCCTCGATTGAAAGCCATAAAGGCTTTTTTTCTGCTGCTTCGCTTGTCGCCATTTTCCAATCTCCTTTTTAATGATTTATACCGATAATAAATGCACCGGCCGAATCCCTCCGGAGCATTGTATTTGATATCCTCTGGAATAAAATAAGCTGATCAGAGCCTATATCCAAGGCGAAGATTATAGAGAAGCACCCATCTGAGTCAAGGAAAAAAAATCGCAATTAGGTCTAACAAGGACTGAGGACTGAGTGCTGAGGACTGTTTAATTGCGGATTGCAGATTGCGGATTTCGGAATTTTATTTAGCCACGGATCCGCCTTTCCATCCTTCGCATTTAAATGCTTCGGAGGATAAGCGCTCTGATGAGCTTCCGTCTTCGTTAAATTTCGCCAGACAAGTCGCCGCGGCAAGATGCACACAGATGTGCGCAGATAGAAAATTAAAATTTAAATTAACATAAATAATCTGAGTTTATCTGCGAAAATCTGTGTCCCCAAAATACATATCGCTCAAAGGGGACCACAGATTTGGCAGATTTTTAAACTCAAAGATAAACGTGTTGAGGTTTGATCCCCTGGATTTTTGTTTCTATGATTTTAGCATATTCATATGTCCTGTTCGGACAGAGTCGACAATCAGTTTGCCGGTCAGCTTTAACTTTCCCAGCCGGCCTTTTTTCCCGGCCATTATGATATCGTGAAGATCTTCCCGTGTTTGGGGCGGTCTTACTTCAGCAGGCCTCTTTGCAAGGGTCATGGATTTGGTCTTGCAATTGGGGACGCAAAGACCGCATCCGATGCAGCGATTAAGATCCACCACCGCCGGCTGCTTTTCTTCCGGAACGCTCACCGCACCGACCTGGCAGCGTTCCTCACAGGCACCGCATCCTTCGCATGTGTCCCTGTCCACTACCGCATAAAAGTTTGTTGCCCAAAACTCCAACGGTTTGGGCAGGTCTTTTTGAAGGCCTAACATCCCGCAGCAGCATCCGCAACATGAACAGATGAACTCGGCCTTTTCCGTATTGGACGGCTGAAGCACCAATCCCTGTTTCTGATTCTTGGCAATGATCGACATCGCTTCGTCTTTGCTAATTTCTCTGCCTTGACCCAATTCGTGCGCCATCCAACCCATGTCACCGACGGCAAGACAGGTTTCCTTGCGGTCCGTCTTCTTGCAGGGTTCACCCTCAATCGCTTTTTTCTTGCGGCAAATGCACTCGAAGATAACAAAGGGCGCTTTAGCGTCCTGCATCAGCGCTGCCACCTCGTCATACGTAGCGACATTATGCTGGGGCTGGATGCTTTTAGCGATCGGTATGGTGCGCATCTGGGGAAGTTTGGTGCTTAAAAAGTCAACACCAAATTTTTTATCCGCGGTGTATTCATTAAAATCCTTGACAAATTCAGGGGTCAGGCGGTCAAGTTGAAACTCGTACATCCCCACGATAAGGGGTGCATTGCAATAATGCTTTTCACCATTTTTGATTTTGGTTTCAATTCCCCCATTTTTCTGAATACGTTCGAGGCCCTTTTCCAACTCTTCAGGTGAATCGACCAGGTAGCCGGCTCTACTGAAAATCGTTTTAAGGGGTTCAAATTTGTAGCTCAAGCAACAGGCAATCTCAGCCTCTTGCGGTGTGAAAATGTGCTTTAGGATTCTGAGCTCAACTCCGGACCGCGTAGCTGGAAAACCGATGGCTTGATTGTCCAAATGCTTTTGCAGTTTGACGTAAGCCTGTTCGTTTTGTTCCATGCAACACCTCCGTTTTTAAGGAAGTTACTGATTTAGGCGAAAGGATATAGCCCTTTTAAAGCCCATAATTGGGCTGGCGGTCAAGCCTTATTTTAGTCTTGCATAATCGGAAAAAGCGGATTTTGATGCCCTTAAAGCCGGCAGCGCATTTAGAAGTTAAAGACTTTAGCTTCGGCAGCAAGATCAATCAAATGCGATCCGCCGTCCAGGGCCATATTCGAATAAAAATTTGACTCGTCTACCTGACGAGCTTGGGCACATGGAATTCAGACACCTATCGGGACTTCGTTTTCCACCAGATAGGGCAAATATTCATTCGGGTAATCGCCGGTCGGCGTTTTAATATCGAAATCTTTATTTGTGTCCGCCCAAAGCACTCCGTCATCAATAAAAAACAGGTTCACGTCATGCCCTTTTGAATGGGCAATTTGAGCAAATTGAAAACACCGGGTTGCTGCCTGATTGTCATCTCGACTCAGCACGAATAGAAAATTCGCCATCACATACCTCCTCTCTATCACTGATTTTCAGTCGGCATCTGAGGTATCTGCGGGCCCGGCATTTCCTGGTAATGAGATGGAACGATGAAAAGATCGTCCCGGACACTTGTTTTTTTGATATTCTGCAGTTCGGTTGTTACCTCACCCATCATATCCGACTGATTAACGATTTTAATTGGATAACCGAGCTTTATGGAAAACCACTGCATCATGGTTCCCATTTGTTTATTCTTAAAGGTCAACAAATACTTATCGCACTTGTAGCCCTTTATCGTTTCTATGCCCAGCCGCTTTAATTGAGCCTCCATAGGACCCTGTTGCATTCCCACAAAGTTCTCTGGCCTGAATCCTTTGCCTTTGGCCTGTATCTCGGTTTTAAAATACATCTTGCTATCCGGCATAAGTATCCATTGAAAACCCTGATCGAGATCCATGATCGTAATCATTTTTTCCGCCCCGGCGCCCATCTCCTGCCGCATCTTCTGGCCTTTAACCCACACCTTCCCGTTGCCGGACATCATTCCGCCTTTCATGACAACATCCGCTAAAAACTCCGAAGCCTCAGCCGGGCCGGAAAAAGTTGTCATTGTTATTAAACCGGCCAAGAACATTAATAACCAACGCTTGCTTTTCCCGGGCATTTTTTTGTCCCCCCTTTCATAGCCGCTTACAAAAATTAATCTTGAGGCAGTAGCTTTTGATTTGTCTACAACCACTTCAATATGATCGGCTTTAACAGGGCAAGGCTCTGAACACATATGACCGGGTGCAAAAGCGCATCCCGGCTATTATTCTCGCAAAACAGAACAGTCGCTTACAGATTCAGAATGAAGGGTTTGAAAGTCTGACCACGCGAAGCGTGATCTAAGTTTGATTCGCCCCGGTCATCCTCTGATAACAAGAATCTCCCTAAAATTTTAAAATCATATTGATAATTTGTAACACGCCGATTAGGATGTCATAAATTTTCTGGGTCCACGCACCGGTTTCGTTATTATTAATGACATAATCCTTATCTTTATAA